>FPHP01000044.1_pt1 | contig 101501 bp, 98 predicted proteins | sample 1057371 | NCBI WGS metagenome assembly FPHP01 (sample SAMEA4473311, study PRJEB15554) | hydrothermal vent metagenome | biome: marine basaltic hydrothermal vent biome; feature: marine hydrothermal vent; material: water | place: Pacific Ocean | collected 2011-06-14/2011-07-23 | depth 1155 m
TAGTCAGAGTATTGCTATGACAATAGTACACTTGATTAAAACAGATAAAGATTTCCTCAAAGATACAATAAAATTTTTCGCCAATGAGTATCAAATTGATTTTCATTCTTTGCATGTGGCTATTTATTCGGTAAATATTGGGTGTCTTTTAGGTTTTGATGAGAAAAAACTCGTACAACTTGCCTTAGCTGCTTTATTCATGGATATAGGATTAAAAGCTGTTAATGCAAATATTACTGATTCAACACTATCATTACATGAATTAAAACAGGAACATCTGCAACAGCATCCTCAATACAGTATCAATATCTTAGAACATAATCGTATACATGATCCTTATATTATTGAAGGGATTTTGCATCACCATGAAAGATATGATGGAAGTGGATACCCTAAAGGTCTTCAAGAGAGGGAAATATCTCCTTTTAGTGCTATTTTGGGTATTTGTGATACTTTTGATGCTTTAACAAATGAACGACCATATAGAAAACAACTTACATATTTTGAAGCATTGAAATTTATGATTAATGACCCTTCTATGAAGAATAAATTTAATATTTCTTATCTAAAAATATTTTTAAAATCTTTACTTTAAAGAAGTAAATGTTATGCTAATCTATGATTAAAAATACTCAAACTTAAACGAATTTAATTCGTTTCATAAGTTATGCTATAATTAAATCAGATAAACAGAATGGAGGGATATAATGACATCAGTGTTTTATGAAGATATCCATCTTAATAATGATTCTTTGAAATCGATTCAAAAATGTGAAGAATCCTCGAAAAGTGAGAGACGATTAGAACTTGATCGACAGAGAAAAGACACTATGCAGAGAATCGCAAAACTAAGAAAAGAGAAGGAAGAAGCTTCTGCATAAGAGTAATCCTGAAGAATTTTTTGCTTCACTTGATTTAATTCCACTTAGTGAAATAACGAATAAAAATGAGTTGGTCAATACTTTTAAGTGTAGTAAAAACCTTGATTTAGAAGAGTATCTGTCTCAAAAAGCAATAGATTCAGATGAGAGAGGGAATGCAAAAACTCACTTGCTTATCAACAATCAACTTAAAACTCCTGAGGTTGTTGGTTATTTTACTTTAACAATCAAGCCAATTTTAGCAGATGGTATCTCAAAAGAGATGATCAAAAAAATAGACGGATTTTCAAAAGACAGAAAATGTGTCTACTTTTATCTGATAGGGCAATTAGGGTTCAGTGATAAATATATTGGATCAAATCTTGGATATCTTCTATTATTTACTGCTATTAATATGATAGAAGAGTCACAAAAAATTATAGGCGGAAGATATATTTTAGTGGATGCCTTTAACTGTGAACCAGTTGTTGAATTTTATAAAAGAAATGGATTTACAAAACTCATTACTTCAGAAGATGACTCGATTAGTATAAAAATGATTTATAAAATATAAAACTTATCTCGGTGTCAATTCGGTGCCATTTTATATCTATAAAACACCTTTTTTATATTTTCTTAAAGTGTGAAAACATCGATATACAGGGTATTTAAGGGTATATGGGAGTTTGTTCAATGGTCTCCAGTATCCGGAGCCACTTCAATATTCAATTCTGTAAATACCCATTCAACAAATTTAATATTATAATTGTGTTACCAATATAAATTTAATTCATTGTGAATCTGCATAAATGACAGAAAAAGAAGCATTATATGCGACTTTTAAACTGCTTCCACTGAGAGAAGTTGAACCTTCTATTTTTCATACATTTATATTCTCTTACTTATTTCTGGAGACCATCTAACATTCCAAATCAAAAAATTTTAGTTTCCAAAGTTATCTCTTCTTTTGGATTTTGATTTGAAAATTTATAGAGTTGCTATTTGTTTTTATTGATTGGATAATTTTTATATTTTTATTTTTTATCCCTTTTTTTAAGAGATATTTTTTGATATTGATGGCTCTTTGTTTTGCTAAATTTTGAAGTGCTTGTTGTTGTTTTTTTGTTTCTTTTTCTTTTATATATGACTCATCTTTTTGTGTATAAGAGGGTTGTAAAAAAAGGATGAGATAGGGTTTTTTTTGTAAAATTTTTATGATTTTATCGAGTTTTTCTGTTTGGGCTAATGGGATAGTACTACTACCATAAGGAAATTGAATGGTAGAGAGTTCTTTGTCGTTAAATCCCATAATTGAGCTTAAAACTGTAAATGGTGAAGATATTACATTTGTAAAAATATTGGTTAGACTACTCAAAAAAACATCACTTATATGAAAATTTGGGTCACTTACATTGCCATCTACTGGAATATTTAAAACAATATTGTTATTGGAATCTTTTAAAAGGTCTAAGGCTAAATTTGTTGGAGTTTTGATGGCATATGGGCTTTTGATGGTTTTTCCTAATGCAATGTTTTGTATTGTGATATGATTTTGTGCATGAAGCATTTGTTGTGAGAGATTATACTCAAGGAGAGCATTAAGTTTTCCTTGTTTGATATCGTTTCCTATATATTTATTGATATATGGGGAAAATAGTGGAAGATTTAGATTTGTTATTTGTGTGTGTATATTTGTTTTTTGGAATGGTTTTTGAGGAAAAATTTGGACATTACTTTGAAGTGAAGTGTAATGATTGAGTATCGCTTTGAGTTTAATGTGTATTGGTGTATTTTTATCTGAAGAAAGTGTTGTTATATCACTTTTTATAGGATTGAGATGAAAAGTTGTATTGTTATCTTGCAATGTAACATTTGCATTACGTAGGATTATATGATTGATATAATAATGAAAATCTTTTTTTTGTTTGGTTGGTTTTGTTGATTGTGCTGATTTTTTAATGAGAATATTATTGAATTTTTTATCTGATTTATTATACTCTATTTGTGGAGATAGTAGGGTGATTGTATCAATTTTTAGTTGATTGTTTTTATAGATGAGGTTTTGGATATCACACTGTTTCATTAATAGAAGTTGTTTTTTTAAAAGAGAATTTTTTATATTGATATTTTCTAAAGATATATTTGAACGAAGTGATGTATTTGTAGCGATAAAAAGGTCTGTATCCATTGTAAGTAAACTTGATTGGATATATAGATGGGTAAAGTGTTGTAATATTGGATTATAGGGAGTGAGGTTAAGTTTTTTTATTTGTATTTTTGCATCTAATTGAAATGGTTTTGGTGTGAAATGAAGTGTTGTATTGAGTTTTTGATTATGAATATTGATGATTTTTTTATTTTTGTATTGTTTATAATCGTATGTAAAAAAAATAGAATCTGGTTGCAGATGGAAAGAGAGATTTGTATTTTCTTTGAGATAATGAAAAATAGTATCGATATCAAGGTTTTGAAGTTGTATATAGCCGTTGATATGAAGAGGTGAGAGTGTAAGTTTTGTATAAAGATTGAGTGTTTGTTGTGTATTTGTTTTTATTTTGAGAAAAAACTCATTAGGATAATGAGGAAGTAATTTTATTGCACTTGGAAGAAATTGAATTTGAGTGGTTTGAAAAATAAAAGGTATTTTTTTGGAATTATTTTCAAATGAAAAAGAGGCATTTGTTAGGATAAAGTTATTGATAGTTATATAAAAAGATGATGGTTTTGTTTTTTGTTGTTTTTGAGTTTTTTGTATTTGTTTACTAAGAAAATTTGTGATGTATTGGAAATTGGTTTGTTTGTTTTTATATTTTTTGATAGAAATGAAAAGATTATCTATAGCTATTTTTTGTAGAGTGATTTCATTGTGAAAGAGACCTGTTGTATCAAAATCAAGATAGAGAGATTTGAAAAAAACAAGTGGTTTCTTTTTATTATCTTGTATGAAAAAGTTATTGATTTGTATTTCAAATGTAAAAGGATTAAAAAACACAAATCCAACTCGACCTTCTGCTCCTATTGTTTTTTTGAGGAGTAAAGGTGCATAGTGTTGCACACCATAAGGGATAATAACACCTGTAAATATAATATAAAACATAAATAATGTAAGAAATATTTTTTTCATAAAAGCACTTTATATAATTTTTTTGTATTATAATATAGAATGTTTTTAATAAGGAGAAAAAATAGAACAATATGAGTAATAAACAAAATATCAAACACATTTTTCGGCATATCAAATTTTTTATCACTTCATTTATCGATAAAGAACTCACTCTTTTTGCGGCAAGTCTTAGCTTTTATACGATTTTTACTATTATCCCTTTACTCCTTATTATGATGTCACTCATTACAGCACTGCCATCATTTAGTGATATCTATTTAAAATTACAAGAGTATATTTTATCTAATCTTATGCCAATAAAATCTCAAATGGTGATGCTTCAAATTAATGGTTTTTTAGAAAACTCTTCTAAACTTGGCGTGATAGGAACAGTGAGTGTCATTATCGCTTCACTTCTCTTTTTTCAAAATTTTGAATATATAGCAAATCGTATCTTTAAAGCAAAAAAACGCTCATTATGGGATGGGATTACGACCTATTGGACACTTATTACACTCACTCCAATAGCAATGGGAACAAGCTTTTATCTCACAGCAAAAATTGCATCGATGCTTGCACATAATGAATATACTTCAAATATAGACTTTTTACCCATCATTCCATATTTCATTACTTGGGGACTTTTTTTTGTTATTTTTCAAGTTGCAGCAAATACAAAAATTAATCCAAAAGCTTCAGCAATTAGTTCTTTGCTTACTTCTATTGTTTTTAATATAGCAAAAGGTCTTTTTGTATTTTATGTTATTGTTAATAAATCTTATACAACAATGTATGGAAGTTTTGCTATTTTAGTATTTCTTTTTTTATGGATTTATATTTCGTGGATTATTTTTATTTATGGTTTGAAGCTTTGTCATATTTTAAATGAGGCTTTTAAAGTAAGAGATTCCCATTGAGTTACTTATTTAAAATAAAAAGGTGAAGATATCCATAATAAGAGAGGAGTTTTAAATTTTTTTGAGTATCTATGGTGGGGTCAAATTGGAGGAGGAGCTTTTTTATCTCCTCTTCGTTTAAATCACCAACATAAGTATAACTGCTATGTTCCTCACAGTGAAGTTTTACTGTGAGGTATGTTGGTGTTTGTTCTTTATAGAGCCAAAGTTGCATTATGAAATAACTGCTTTTACTTCGTCATTTTCCATAACAAATTCAACAGTTGAACCCTCTGTAACTTTTCCTTCTAAGATAAGGTCTGCTAAAGTATCTTCAACTATCTCATATAAAGCACGTTTGAGTGGTCTTGCTCCATATACAGGGTCAAATCCAGCTTCTGCAATATACTCTTTTGCTTCTGGAGATAAGATGAGTGTGATATCTCTTTGAGCCACTTTTTTTGCAATATCTGCAAAGAAAAGATCCACAATTCCCATAATCTCTTTACGACCAAGTTCATTAAATTTGATGATATCATCTAAACGGTTAATAAACTCTGGTTTAAATCTTGTTTTAATCTCTTCTTCTTTTATATTTGAAGTTAAGATGATGATAGTGTTTGTAAAATCAACAGTTACCCCTTTGTTATCTGTGAGTCTTCCATCATCTAATACTTGTAAAAGAAGATTAAAAACATCAGGGTGTGCTTTTTCCACCTCATCAAATAAAACAACACTATAAGGTTTTCTTCTTACTGCTTCTGTTAGTTGACCACCTTCTTCATATCCAACATATCCAGGAGCAGCACCAACCAAGCGAGAAACAGCGTGTTTTTCCATATATTCACTCATATCGATACGAATCATCGCATCTTCACTATCAAAGAGGAATTTTGCTAAAGTTTTTGCACTTTGTGTTTTTCCAACTCCAGTTGGTCCTAAAAATAAGAAACTACCAATTGGTGCAGTTTCATCAGATAAACCAGCTTTATTTCTCTTAATAGCACGAGCAATAGCGTGTGTTGCTGCTTCTTGACCAATAACATATTTATTGAGTTCTGCTTCTATATTGAGTATTTTTTCTGCTTCATCTTGGAGCATTTTAGATACTGGAATATTTGTCCATCTTGAGATGATAGAAGCAATAGAATCTTCATCAACACTATTTTTAAGAAGTGTTCCCTCTTTGAGCATATTGTTCCATTGCTCTTTGAGTTTTTCTTCTTCTTTTATAAGTGCTGGAATTTCGCCATACTCTATCTCAGCCGCACGGTTAAAATCAGATTGTGATTTTGCAATGTTTGCATCACGGCGTTTTACCTCAATCTCATTTTTAATTTTTGCAATTTTTTCAAATACCTCTTTTTCCATTGCAAATTGTGCTTCAAGTTTTCTGAGTTCTTCTTCTACATCTGCTAACTCTTTTTCAATCTCTTCAAGACGTTTTTTGTTTTGAGGAGTATCTTCCATTTTTAATGCTTCACGCTCCACTTGAAGCTCTGAACTTTTTCTTTTTGCAGCACTTAGTGCATTTGGTTCTGATTCGATTTGCATTTTTAACTCTGCTGCTGCTTCATCAATAAGGTCAATAGCTTTATCTGGTAAAAATCTATCTGCAATATATCTATCACTTAGTCTTGCCGCTGCTACTAAAGCACTATCTGTAATATTTACATTATGGTGTGCTTCTAAACGCTCTTTTATCCCACGAAGGATTTGGAGTGTTTGATTGACTGTTGGCTCATCTACATTAATTGGTAAAAATCTTCTTTGGAGCGCCGCATCTTTTTCAAAGTATTTTCTATACTCTTTAAGTGTTGTTGCTCCAATAGTATGGAGTTCTCCACGAGCAAGAGCTGGTTTTAAGATATTTGCTGCATCCATACTTCCTTCACTTGCACCCGCTCCAACAATAGTGTGAATTTCATCAATAAAGAGGATAATATTTCCACTTTGTTTGACTTCATCAATAACAGCTTTGAGTCTATCTTCAAACTCTCCACGATATTTTGCACCAGCGATAAGTGAACTCATATCAAGTGCTATAACGCGTTTATTTTTGAGTGATGCTGGAACTTCATTATCACTAATGCGTTGTGCTAAACCCTCAACCAAAGCAGTTTTTCCAACACCCGGTTCACCTAAGAGCATAGGGTTGTTTTTGGTTTTACGTATAAGGATTTGCATCATACGTGTAATCTCTTCATCTCTTCCAATAACAGGAGAGAGTTTCCCTTCACGTGCTTCTTTTGTTAAATCGATACCAAATTTTTCTAAAGATTCAAGTGTTTCATCTGCTGTTTGAGAATCGATTGTTGCACCATTTCTCATACTCTCAAGTGTTTTTGTAAATTCCATAACATCGATATATTTTGGTAGGATAGATGCAAATGGTTCTGTTTTTAAATTTGCAAGAAGATAAGTATCTACTGCTAAATATTTATCTCCATTTTTTGTCATTAAACCAATCCCATTTTCAAGCGATGTGACAAAGTTTCTTGAGAGTCTTATATTTTCTTTTGAAACAGAAGATGATTTTGGTAGTTTTTCACTTAAGCTTTTTACATCAAGTTCCATTGCTGTTTTATCAATGTTGAGTTTATTAAACACTTGATTTAAAACAGATGAGGAGTTTGTAAGTAATGCCCATAAAAAGTGGATATTTTCAACTTCGTTATTTTTATTGTGTAATGCTAAAGATAATGCTGATTCGATAGTTTCAGTCATATTATGTGTTAATTTTTCAAAAATGTTATTCATTTTGTATCCTTTATTCCATTAAGTTGGCGAAATTATATCACATTGAGTGTATCTATGTCAAGTTTATTTATAAAAAGTAGCTAATGTTATATCAAACCTTCGTTTAACCATTTTTATATTATAATTACAGAAAACTTAATGAGGATATTTTTTATGCCAAGTGTTTTAGAAGCTATATATAATCGTTCTTCAAAAAGAGCTTATCTCCCAAAGCCTGTTGAAAAAGAGACTTTAAAATCTATTTTAGAAGCTGCACAACAAACTCCAAGTGGAGCAAATATGCAGCCGTGGATTACTTATGCAGTGAGTGATGAAAAAGTTTTAAAAGAGATTGGTGATGCTATTATTGCAAAGATGGATGCTGGTGTAGAAAATGACCAATTTATCCAGTACTATCCTCTAAAATGGGTTAATCCTTATAAAAAACGTCGTGTTATTACAGGTGCTGGTTTATATAAACTTTTAGGAGTAGATAGAAAAGACACCCAAACACGTATAGAGATGTGGAAAGATAATTTTCGTTGGTTTGGTGCAAAAACAGTTGTTTTTGTTTGTACTGATAAAGCAAATATAGATGGTGCTCAAGGGGTGCTACTTGATTGTGGAGCTTATATGCAAACAATTATGCTTGCAGCACAAGAGTTTGGAGTAGATAGTTGTCCACAAGGTTCTACAACAGAGTTTGGTCGTGTGATAGCAGATGTTTTAAATCTTCCAGAAAATTTGGTTGTTTTATATAGTGTTGTGCTTGGATATGAAGATAAAGATGCAAAAATCAATAGTTATAAACCAGAGCGTGTGAAGTTAGAAGAGAGTGTGACTTTTATTGATTAATGCTTTAGAGAAAAAGTTAATTTACAAAAAGAGAGTAACTCTTTATGTTTTATTATATAATAGCAAGAAAAGAAAGAGGGTAGTATGAATTTTATACAACTGCTTCAAGAACATAAACTCAAAGCAACACCGCAAAGAATAAGCATTGTGGAAGCTTTATATGCAAAAGGGCATATGAATATTGATGATATTTATAGTGATTTGCATACGAAATTTCCTTCTATTTCTCTTGCGACAATTTATAAAAATATCAACACAATGCTTCAAATTGGATTTTTAAATGAAGTCAAAATTCCAAATACAAAAAATGTGTATGAATTAGCAAAACAAGAACATTCCCATGTAGTGTGTGAGAAGTGTGGCAAAATAGTAGATTTATCATTAGATACGAGTAAACTTTTGCAAGAAGCTTCATCAAAAACACATTATGAATTAGATAAAAGCTCTATTGTACTTGAGGGTTTGTGTCAAGAGTGCCAACAAAACTAAATTTTAGTTTATAAAAGGACTCTTGGATGAACCTTTTTCAACCCAACTATATAATTACTCCTAAAACTATAAGTTATATCACTCAAATTTCTGAACTCCTTGCAGAACTAAAACATCAAGATATCTCAACCTCTCATCAATTACAAAAGTACCATTATACTCAGGAAAATGATCTTCTTTCACTTTATCAATCTTTGATGCAAGATATATCAGATGATGATATTATATATAAAAAAGAAAATACAAAAAAAGTTTCTATTGTAATGGCTTATTTGTTTTATTGGTTGCAAAACACACAAGAGAATTTACTCATTGTGAGTTGTTTATTTGTGTATCTTTTTGAATCTATTTCTCCATTTGAATTTGAAAATAAAAAAATTGCTTTTTTATGGCAAAAAGTAATCTTAAAAGAGTATAGAAATGTTTTTCTTTTTATGGACACTCAAACACTTGTAAAGCAACATCAAGAACAATACGATGCAGTACTCAAAGATGCACAAAATAGGGAAGATGCCACTCTTTTTATAGAGTTTATACTTGAAATTTTATTGGATACATTAAAAAAGTATACAAAAGAAAGTGTACAAAAAAGTAACCAAAAAATATTGCAAAAAAGGAACTTAAAAAGTAACCAAAAAAGTGACCAAAAAATTTTAACACTCATTAAAAAAGATAAAACAATAACTATTAAAGAATTATCTCAAAAAACAAAACTCAGTGAATCGGGTGTAAAGAAGATTTTAAAAAAATTAAAAGAGGAAAAAATACTTTTAAGAGTGGGAAGTTTAAAAGGTGGATATTGGGAGATTGCCAACCATTATGATTGGCAATAAGATGCTAAGAGACCTTGTTTGAGATTTTGGTATGTTTCTTCACCTTTTAATTGCCTTACAATTTCTAATGCAAAACATAAAGCTGTTGCAGGACCACGTGAAGTGATGATATTTTTATCTTGAACGACCATCGCTTTATCCCCTTGATATCCATCTTTTTTTATCTCATCTTCAACAGAAGGGTAACACGTGTATTTTTCTTTTAAAACACCTGCTTGATTGAGTGCAAATGGTGCTGCACAAATTGCTCCTATATTTTTGCCTTTTTTATCCATTTGGCGTAAAAGATTTTGAACATTTTCATCTTTTGCAAGAGTATGTGTCCCTTCCCAACCTCCAGGAAGCACAACCATATCAAGTGCATTAATATCAATATCTTTTATTTGCATTTGTGCTTGGATAGTAATACCATTTGCTCCTTTTACAAGCATTGTATCATTGAGTGATGCAATGATAACTTCTATCTTTGCACGACGTAAAACATCGATGATACTTACAGCTTCTATCTCCTCAAAACCATTTGCCAATGGGACTAAAACTTTACTCATTTTTTGCTCCTGTTTTTTTAAGTAAGAGAGCATAAATAATTTCTCTTTTCATTGAGTATGAAGTTATTTGTACTCTTTTACTTATAATTTTAACATACTCTTAAGAAGAAAATTATTACAATAACTGAACGACAGTCGGTCAAAATAGATTTGGAGGTTTTTTTTGGCAATCATAGTAGATAAAGAACAAAAGAAAAAAGCTATTGCATTAAAAGCAAAATCGCTTATTTTACAAAAAGGAATCAATAATATTACCATTGCACAAATAGCACAAGAAGCAGAGATAGGAAAAGGAACTGTGTATGAGTATTTTAAAAATAAAGAGGAGATTGTTTTTGAATTAGTGGAAATTTTGATGCAAGAACATAATGAGAAAAAAGCAAAAAAACTTGCTTTATATACAACAACAAGGGAAAAAGTAAAAAGTTTTTTTAGTTTTTTTTATATTGAAGAAGATAAAGAGTTGCGAAATATTTATCAACAATTCACCTCTATTGCTTTAGCAAAACAAGAAAAAGATATGATAGCTTTTCAAACACAATGTTATTTGTTATATAAAAAATGGATGGAAGATATTATTGATGAAGGGATAAAAAAGGAGCAATTAAATCCACAAATCAAAGAGTTGATTATAGGGATATTTTCCTTTGCACAAGGTGCTTTTATTATGAGTGTTATGACAAATGCTATTGCAAATTTACAACAAACAATAGATCATCAAATAGATATCTTATTTGATACCATGGAGAAAAAATGATGAAAAAATATTTGTTATTAGGTATGCTTCCAACTATAATGTTTGGAGAAAATTTACAATCTCTTTTAGAATCTGCAGTACAAAACAATCATCTCATTTATGCTAAAAAAATAAATAAAAATGCAAAAGCAAAAGAAATTGAAGGGATTCAAAAAAGTTATTATCCAACTATTGATGTGAATGGATTTTATAAAAGAGATGATGATGCAACTCCTTTTCAGCCAGGGACAACCTATGGAGCTTCTTTAAAAGTTGGATTTGATATTTATGATGGTGGAAGAAAATTAGCATTAAAACAACAAAAAGAGAGTGAATATAAAGCATCATCATTTGATACCAAAGCACAAACAAAAAACATTTTACTTGCAATAGTACGAGATTTTTATCAGTTAAAAACACTCCAAGCAACACTTCAAGCACAAATAGAATCTTCAAAAGCAGTCAAAGCACAACTTCAACGAATACAGCATTTTTATGAAGCAAAACTTGTGACACACGATGATGTAGATAGATTGCAATCTGCATATGATAGTAATCTTTATGCCATAGAATCTATTAAGTTTCAAATCACCTCTTTGCAAAAAAGTTTAGAGCTAAAAGTGGGAAAAAAGATTCAAAGTTTTGATGATAGCTTTTTTGTCAAAAAAGAAGATAAACCAACAAAACTTGATGCAATTCGCTCTTTAGAATATAAAAAAATGGCATTAAAACATCTTGCCAAAAGTGTTGTGAGTGCTTATAAACCAATGGTGCATATAGAGGATAAATATACTTTATATGGATATAAAGATAAACCACAAATAAGAGGGCTCAATTTTTTAGACCATCAAAATGAAATTCTTCTTAGTGCTGGTATGAGAGTGTTTGATTTTGGAGCATTAAAAACACAAAAAGAGGTGATAAAACTTCAAGCAAATGCTTTGCAACAACAAATTTTGTATAAAACAAAAGAACAGCAGATGCAACAAGAGTTAGCATTACAACGCATTCAAAGTGCAAAATTAAATATCAAAAGTTCCAAAAGTGCATTAAAAGCCGCTATGAGTGCTTTACAAACAATTACACAAAAATATAATGCTGGAGTTGTGGATAATGTGACCTATCTTGATGCACTCTCTGCAAAAACAAAAGCAAAAGCTTTATACGAAGCATCTCTGAATAACCTTGAGATGGCGTATGCGATGTATTATTTTTATAATAACAAAAATTTGATGGAGTATTTACAATGAAAAAAATGATTTTTACTTTTTTAATTATGGTGAGTGTAGCTTCTGCACAAAAGGTGTATGCAACATTTGATGTGGTGGCTTTAAAAAGTGCCAATCTTGCTTTTACTGCAAGTGGGCGAGTAGAGCAAATAAATGTTGATATAGGTTCTATTGTAAAGAAAAATCAAATCTTAGCCATCCTTGATAATAATGACACAAAAGCGATGCTTTCTAAAACAAAAATAGCACTCAAATTTGCAAAACGGGAACTTCAAAGACAACAAAAGATTCAAAAGCTTATCGATGCAAGCAAATATGATAGGGTGTTAAGTAATTATGAAAATGCAAAAGCATCTGTGGCATATCAAGAGGCTTTATATGCAAAAACAATCTTAAAAGCTCCATTTGATGGGATTATTTATGAGAAGAAAGTAGAAGTTGGAGATGCAGTGAGTGGGATGATGTTAAAAACTGCATTTAAAATTCAAAGTTTGCATCAAAGAAAATTAATACTGATGTTTGACCAAAAGTATCATCATAAAGTCAAGGTAGGAGATATATTTGAATATAGAGTTGATGGTGATAATAAAACATATAAAGGGGTCATTAGCAAAGTGTATCCTTATGCAAATTTTCACAATAGAAAAATAAAAGCAGAAGTCAAAGCAAAAGATTTTATGGTTGGGCTTTTTGGCGATGGCTATATTTTAGTAGATGAGAAATAAAAATGTATAAGTCAGCAATTAATAGACCAATAGCAACACTGATGTATGTATTTACATTGGTGATTTTTGGATATATGAGTTTTAAGAGTATGCCTTTGGCTTTGTATCCTAATGTTGATTTTCCTATTGTAACCATTAAAACAATCTATCCCGGTGTAGAAGCAGATACCATAGAATCTCAAGTGACACAAAAAATAGAAGAAGCCATCTCACGCATTGGCGGAGTAGATAGTATTACTTCTACAAGTAGTGATGGTGTTTCTGTTGTGATGGTGAAGTTTTTTTTAGAAAGGAATATCGATGAAGCAACCAATGATGTAAGAGATAAAGTTTCAGCAATCAATCTTCCAAAAAATGCAAAAACCCCTTTGGTGAGTAAGCTTGATATTGGGGGTGCTCCTATTATCAATGTTTTTTTAACAGCAAAAAAAAATAATTTACAAGATTTGATGGTTTTTGCAGATGAAAAAGTCAAACCAGCATTACAAAAAATTAATGGTGTTGGGGCAATTAATATTATAGGGTATAAAGATAGAGAGATAAAAATCTTTCCAGATATTTATAAACTCAATAAATTTGGGATAACAATTACTGAATTAAATAACATTGTTGCACGTGAAAATATCAAAATTGGTGGTGGAAAACTCATCACAAAAACAAAAGAGATTATTTTAAAAACAAGAGCAGATGCTTTAAATGTAGAACAATTAAAAAATATCATTATCAAAGATGATTTAAGACTTAAAGATATTGCAACAGTTCAAGATAGTTTGAGTGATGCAAAGAGTTATTCTTCTTATAATGGTACAGAAGGTGTGATGCTTGAAATCCAAAAAATTTCAGGAACAAATACGATAAAAATTGTAGATGAGGTAAAAAAAACACTTCCAACTTTGCAAAAAATGGCTGGGCAAAATTATGGGGTAATGTTATTACAAGATACTACACATTTTATTATTCACTCTCTTGAAGATGTGAAGTTTGACCTTATTTATGGTGCTTTTTTATCTGTTGTGATTATTTTTATTTTTTTACGAAATTTTACAATTACTCTTGTATCGGCACTTGCTATTCCTATTTCTATTTTTGGAACGATTGCTTTGATGGATTTTATGGGATTTAATCTCAATAAAATGACACTTATAGGTTTAACACTTGCTATTGGGATAATTATTGATGATGCGATTGTTGTTCTTGAAAATATCTATAAAAAAATGGAAGCTGGAATGGGGAAATTTGAAGCGGCTCTTTATGGAGTAAAAGAGATGGCATTTGCTATTTTGGCAATCTCTGCAATGCTTCTTGCTGTTTTTTTACCCGTAGCACATATGAGTGGGATTGTTGGGAAATTTTTTGAGAGTTTTGCAATGACTGTTGGTTTTGCAGTGATTATCTCATATAGTGTTGCAATGAGTTTTATGCCAAGTTTGAGTGCAAGGGTGTTGCATAAAAAAGAGAGTAGATTTTATAACATTACAGAGCCAATTTTTAGATTTTTAGATAAGATATATGTTGTAGTGCTTCAATTTGTGCTTCGTTTTAAGTTTCTTACACTGCTTGTTATTTTAGGGATTTTTGTTGCTTCTTTATCACTTTTTCCTAAAATTGGGATGGATTTTATTCCAAAAGAGGATAAATCAGAGTTTGAGATAAAATTAAGAGCAGATGCTGGGATAAGTTTAGAGGAGATGATAAAAAAATCAAAAGCAGTAGAAGCGATGGTAAAAAAAGATAAAAATGTTCTTTTTACTACATTGAGTGTTGGATATAACAGTGTCAAAGAGAAAAATAAAGCACTCCTTTATGTCAAACTCATTCCAAAAGATAAGCGAGAAAAAAATCAAGAAGAAATCATTCAAGCATTTCGTCAAAAACTCAAAACTTTTCAAAAAGATATGTTTATCACAGCAGCTGCAATTCCCGGGATAAAAGGAGCTGGTGTAAGTGTGCCATATCAGATTGTCTTAACATCTGATTCCTTTGAAGATTTAGCAATTGCAAGAAAAAATCTTATGGCGTATCTTGCACAAAAAAAAGGGTTTGTAGATATTGATTCAAATCTTGATGAAGGAAAACCACAAATTAATCTTAATATTATAAGAGAAAATGCAAATAGAGTAGGCATTAGTGCAACACAAATTGCAAATGCAATAGCAATTGCTTTTTCAAGTGATTTGGAGATATCTTATTTTGAACAAAATGGAAAACAGTATAAAATTACTTTGCGTTTACCAGATACAAGCCGCATAAGTATAGATGATATAAAAAAGATACAACTTCGTGCAAAAAATGGAGAACTTGTGTTTTTAGATGGGCTTGTGACTTTTACTCATACTAAATCATTAGCTTCTATTTATCATTATAATAGACAAAGACAAGTAACTATTTATGCAGATTTATTTGGGCTTGATTTAGGTGGTGCAGTCAAATACACACAAGAAAAAATAGAGCAAATTTTACCACCAAGTGTTTCTTATAAATTTACAGGATTTGCTGAAGAGATGGGAAAAACCGCAAAGGCTTTTGCAGTGGCAATTGGTTTGTCTGTTATTTTGATGTTTATTATTTTAGCTATTTTATACGAATCACTCATACAACCCATTATTATTATGATGGCCTTGCCACTTAGCATTATTGGGGTGATGATAGCATTATATGTTACACATCTTCATTTTAGTCTTTTTGTGATGATAGGTTTTATGTTACTGATGGGAATGGTTGGTAAAAACGGGGTGTTGCTTGTTGATTTTGCTAATGAAGCGATGATGAGAGGAAAAGATGTTAATGAAGCATTACTTGAAGCTGGAGAAAAGAGGCTTCGTCCTATTTTAATGACAACAAGTGCAATGATTTTTGCAATGCTTCCACTGGCTTTGAGTCATTCACTTGGTAGTGAAACAAAAGCACCAATGGCTATTGCAATTATTGGTGGGTTGTTGAGTTCTATGATACTCACACTCTTAGTCATTCCAGTGATGTATAAAATTATCAATCCACTTGATAGATGGCTTCGCAAATGGTATGAAAAAAAAGTCAATATATTGTCTTAGCACAAATTATTTTAAAGTTTCAGTGAAATTTAGTTAAAATTGTAGAAAACAAGTAAGGGAGTATGAAATTATTTATGCTCTCTTACTTATGGCTGGGGAAGTGTATGAGTGAAAATATGCTATCAAAGAGTGATAGTGCTTTAATTCAGGAGATTGAAGAGTTACAAGATTCATTTGGTAAAACGATTCAAAAGCTTATTAGAGATATCAAAAGACAAAATAAAATTATGGTAAGAGCTGATAAGCGACAAAAACAAGAGTATGATGAACTCCAAAGAAAGTTAGAAGAGGTTCAAAATCTTCAACTTGCACAAAAAAATCTCCTTGATTCATTTATCAAATTAATTGCTGGTGCCATTGATGCAAAATCTCCTTATACAGGTGGACATTGTGAGAGAGTTCCTATACTTTCAATGATGTTAGCAAAAGAGGCAAGTAAATCTCAAGAAGGGATTTTTGCATCCTATACGATTGAAAATGAAGATCAACAAAGAGAGTTAGAGATTGCTTCTTGGCTTCATGATTGTGGAAAAGTTGTCACACCAGAATATGTTGTAGATAAAGCAACAAAATTAGAAACAATTTATAATCGAATCCATGAAATTCGTACAAGATTTGAAGTGATTCATCGTGATTTAACCATAGAAGCATTGCAAAAAAAATTAGATGGACAAGATGCAAAAGAGGTTGATGTGTGGCTTGAAACTGAACACAAAAAATTACAAGAAGAATTTAAAATTGTTGCAGATGCAAATATTGGGACAGAATTTATGAAAGATGAAGATAAGGAAAAAATTCATCAAATTGCATCAAGAACATGGGTGAGAAATTTTGATGATACTCTTGGTTTGGCACACGAAGAAAAACAAAGAATATTAGCAGAAGGGACACAAACACCACAAGTTGAAAATCTCTTAAGTGATAAAAAAAGACATATTATTCCACGGTTGCATTTTGATTATGAAGAGTATAAAAGGATGGGATTTAAAACAAGAGTTCCTGAACAACTTTATAATTTTGGAGAATTGTATAATCTTTGTATTAGTGCTGGAACACTTACATATGAAGAAAGATTTAAGATTCAAGAACATGTGCAGATGACAATTAAAATGTTAGAGCAGTTACCATTTCCAAATCATTTAAAAAATGTTCCTTTATATGCCGGAGCACACCATGAAACACTTATTGGGACAGGATATCCAAGAGAGCTTACAAAAGATGATATGCCCATTCCTTCAAGAATTATGGCAATTGCCGATGTTTTTGAAGCACTTACTGCAAGTGATAGACCCTATAAAGAACCAAAAACTTTATCTCAATCAATTAAAATTTTGAGTTTTATGGTCAAAGATCAACATTTAGATAAAGATATTTTTGAATTATTTTTAAAAAGTGGTATCTATTTAGAATATGCAAAAAATTATTTAAAACCCAAACAGATAGATGAAGTAAATATTGAGCAATATCTCAACACAAAGGAAAGAGGATGAATGCAAGTAAATTAGCATCAATTTTAGAAGAAGATGGAATTATTTTTTTAACATATGGTGGTTTTTTAACACAATCTCTTATTGCAGGTATGACTGAAGCTTTGGAAAAAGAGAGTGAAAATGCTGATTTGAGTATGAAGATATCAGTCAATATCTTTACTATTTTTATTGAACTTTCTCAAAATATGATGAATTATTCAAAATCTATCTCCAACGAGAAAGATAAAATTAATTCAAAAGGGATGATTGTTGTTGGAAAAGAGAAAGAAGATTATTATATTATGAGTCGTAATATCATAGATAAAACTGATAGAGAAAAGATAGAACCAAAATTACAACAAATCCAACAATGTGATATAAATGAGATTAAGAAACTTTATAAAGAAGTAAGAAGAAGTGGAAGAGATATGCATAATAAAGGTGGTGGAATAGGTTTTTATGAGATAGCAAAACGAGCTAAAAAAATAGAGTATGATTTTACACCTATTAATGAAACAAAGTTTTATTTTAAGTTTAAAGCATTTGTATAAATATAAAATTTGCTTAATTGGATTTTTATCACTCTTTGTATATAATGCAAAGATTTTAAAGAGATGAAGGAAAGATGATGGATTTGAAATTTGCAAGAACAGATATCAAAGCAAAACCAAAAAAGGCTGATTTGGCAAAAATAGAAGCAACTGTTGAAAAAGAGGGGAGTGCTATTTTTTATTTTGATAGAGAAAATTCACACAAAGACCTTTTAGAACTTCAAGATTATTTTGAGGCAAAAGGGAAGAGTTTTTATATGAGTGAAGTAAAATATGGCCTTTCAGATAATGAATATATGTATCAAGTACATATAATGAATTAAAAGAAAATACAATGGGTAAAAAGTTATTTATTGAAACTCTTGGTTGTGCAATGAATGCTCGTGATACAGAGCATATGATAGCTGAGTTAACAGAAAAAGAGGGGTATGAAGTTGTCAGTGATTTTAAAATTGCAGACCTTATTTTGATAAATACTTGCTCAGTAAGAGAAAAACCTGTCCAAAAGCTTTTTTCTGAACTTGGTGTTTTTAATAAAAAGAAAAAAGAGGGTGCAAAAATAGGTGTGTGTGGATGTACTGCATCTCATCTTGGAGAAGAAATCATTAAACGTGCTCCTTATGTAAGTTTTGTACTTGGTGCAAGAAATGTTTCAAAAATTACTGATGTTTTGCATAAAGAAAAAGCTGTTGAGATAGACATCAATTATGATGAGAGTGAATTTGCATTTAAAGATTTTCGTACATCACCTTATAAAGCTTTTATTAATATCTCCATAGGATGTGATAAATCTTGTACTTTTTGTATTGTTCCAAACACAAGGGGAGAAGAGATTTCTATCCCAGCAGATATTATTATTGATGAAGCAAAAAGGGTTGTAGAGTCAGGTGCAAAAGAGATCTTTTTGCTTGGACAAAATGTCAATAATTATGGGCGTCGTTTTGGAAGCGAACACGAAAAGATTAATTTTACAGAGTTGCTTCGTCGTCTAAGTAAAATAGATGCTTTAGAGCGAATCCGCTTTACCTCTCCACACCCTTTACATATGGATGATGAATTTATAGAAGAGTTTGCTAAAAATCCAAAAATCTGTAAATCGATGCATATGCCACTTCAAAGCGGTTCAACAGAGATTTTAAAAGCAATGAAGCGTGGATATTCAAAAGAATGGTTTTTAAATCGTGTAGAAAAACTTCGCAAAGAGTGTCCTGAAGTAAGCATTAGTACAGATATTATTGTAGCATTTCCAGGAGAGAGTGAAGAAGATTTTGCAGAAACAATAGATGTAATGAAAAAAGTAAGATTTAATCAAATCTTTTCATTTAAATATTCTCCTCGTCCTCATACACCAGCACAACATTATACAAATGGTGTTGATGAAGCGATTGCTTCTGAGCGGCTTAGTTATCTTCAGGCACTTCATACACAAATAGTAGATGAAATTACAGCAGAGCTATTGGGAAAAGTGTATCGTGTTTATTTTGAAGAGCTACAAAGCGATGGATATGTTGCTGGTAGAACAGATACAAATGTTGCAGTAAAAGTAAAAGGTTCAGAAGAGCTTTTAGGAACTTTTCAAGATGTAAAAATCATATCTATTGGTCGAACAATGCAAGTAGGGGAGATTGTTGAATAAAAAAAAGTTCCTCAGGGCTCTTGCTTTGTGGATAGTTCCTTTGATTGGTTCTTTTTTTATCCGTTTTTTAGCATTGACAAATAAAAAAGTTTTTCATGCTCCAGCCTCTCTTGGAGAGGAGCCATTTATTATGGCGTGTTGGCATGGAGAGCTTTTAATGATACCTTATGCCTATCTCAAATACAAAAAAAATCCTCATGTCAAACTTCTCATCTCTGAACATTTTGATGGTGATTTAATTGCAAAAACTTTACAATTTTTCTCTTTTGAAACAATTCGTGGTTCTTCTACAAGAGGTGGAGCAAAAGCATTGCTTTTAGCTATTAAAGCATTAAGAGATGGGTATGATTTGGGTATTACTCCAGATGGACCAAAAGGGCCTCGTTGTGAAGTTTCAGATGGGATTGTAATGATGGCTAAAAAAGCAAAAGTCAAAGTAGTTTTAGTCAAAATACAACCAACAAAATATTGGCAGTTAAAGAGTTGGGATAAGTTTATCATCCCAAAACCTTTTGGGGAAATTCATTATTATATTAGTGACTTGATAGATATTTCTGATAAAAGTATAGATGAAGCAAAAGAGATTATAAAGTATAGGTTATCGTAATATGCAAATTAATCTTGTTCCTTTATTTGCTTTTTTGGTACTTGTTTTTATGGGGCTTTATTTTTTCTTTCATCCCTCTTATGAAAAGTCATTAGAAGCAAAGTATTATTATGAAGTAGGGCAATATGAAAAAGCTTTAGCACTTGCAAAAGAGGCTTTTGCCAAAGATAAATACAACAGAATGTCTGCAACAATTATGGCACAATCTTTAATTGCTTTAAAATATGTCAAATACAATGAAGATGCAAAAAATTATTTACAAAAAATAATGCAAATAGTAGAGGAAAATGAATTTATTTCTGATGCTAATAAGGCAAAAATTCGTTTGATGTGTGAAGTGATGATAAACTCTTATAAAAAGCTTTCTCCAAGTGTCATAACAGATAAAGATTTGGTACAAAAAGCAAAAGAAAATTATGAAAAATTTGAGCAGTTACTTGAAAAAGTTCATCGATAAAGAGAGAAAGAAGTATCTTCTTCATTTAGAAGAGATACGTGGATATTCTGATTTGACTATCAAAAGTTATGATGAAGCTTTGCAAGAGATATTATCTCTTATTGAGATAGAAAAAGATACATCAGGTATAATGGTATTTGATTTGATGCCTTTTCGCCTTCACGTAAAAGATTTAAACAATAAAACCATTTCAAAAAAGCTTAGTGCTATAAGAGGGTTTGTTCATTATTTGAATGAAAATGGGGCTAAAGTAGAATTAAAAGCAGATGAGAGCATTAAGGTTGCTAAAACACTTCCAAAACCAATAGCACATCAGAAAATACAAGAAGCATTGAGTTTAGCTAATGAAGAGGAAAAATTGGTTGTAATTATGCTTTATACTTTAGGATTGAGGATATCAGAACTTGCCAATTTAAAACTTAGTGATATTTCAAGTGAATGGATACGTGTAACTGGAAAAGGAAATAAACAGCGAGATATTCCACTCTTACAACAAACAAAGCAAATGATTCAGAGCTATTTAGAACATACCCATCCAAAAATATTTCTTTTTGAAAAAGATGGTGATAAATTAAGTGAAAATAGTTTAAGATATAAGGTTCATAAAGTTTTTAAGAGGATATCGTTAAAAGTAACTCCCCACCAACTCAGGCACTCTTATGCAACAGAGCTTTTAAATCATGGAGCACCTATTGTAGATGTGAGTGAGTTACTTGGGCATGCCTCAATGGCAACAACACAGATATATACAAAATTAGGAAGTGCTTTAAAACAACAAAATTATAAAAAAGCGCACCCTCTTTGTGGAGTAGATGCAGAGTGATAAATAGATTATTTAGGCTTTTATATAGCACTGTTTTTGTTAATATTGTTGTGCAAAAAGCAACTACATTAGTTTATGTAGAGGAATCTTTTCGAAAAAAAGTACTTCGTAGTGAACAAAAAGAGTTCGATACAATAGTTTTAAGTGAAGATATGAAACTTTTTATAGAAGATGCAATTAAAGAATCTCCATATTATTATATTTCTTTTTTGGATAACTCAAAGGGACAAGGTGCATTGCCTGTATGTTCAAAAAAAGATGCTATTTTTTATAAAAATATTGAAGCTGATGAGTTGTTGTGTGTTGATAATACCTTTGCTACTTATTCTTTACGTGATGATTTATATGATATAGAAAAGATTTACCAAGAGGTTGGAATTGATTTTATTTTTTCCCCTTTTGTAATTTTATATAATATTTTTAAAGATAAAATTAATGGAGATATTGCTTTATTTATTCTTTTAGAGGAGAAAGAACTCTCTTTATCTATTTTTCAAAATTCAAAACTACTTTATGCAAAATATATCACTATCGATATGGAAGAAGAAAATCTTCTTTTAGAAGAGGAGATGGAAAGCTTAGATGAACTTGATGAGGATTTTGGAGAAGGTGATACACTTGAAGAACTTGATAATTTAGATGACCTTGATAGTTTAGATGAGATAGGGGAAGTAGAAGACCTTGATTCTCTTGATGATTTAGATAGTTTTGATACATCAGAAGACCTTGAAGAAGAACTCAATAGTTTAGAAACAGAAGAGGAACTTGCAAGTTCAGAAACAAATACAGAAAAATCTATCGATAGTTTTAAAGAGGATTATCAAAGATATATAGAGATAGAGAGTGCCATTAATCAATTTTATGCAGATGAGAAATATGAGAGTGATTTTGTAGAAAAAGTCTATATTGCAGATTCACTTGGTGTGAGTCGAGATTTAAAACGCTATCTTGAAGAGGAATTATTTTTAAGTGTTTATATCCGAACTATCAATATCACTTTAGAGGTATGTAAAATAGCAAAAATGGAGCTTCAAAAATGAAGTATAGCTATGTCAAACCAAGAAAAAAAACTATTCTTACTCCAGAATTAAAACTCCTTTTGAGTTTTTTTTCTATTACTATTTCTATGTTGGTTTTAACATATCTTTTTTTACTCTATAAAGATTATACTTTTTCACAAGATACTTTAACTAAGATGGAGCAAAAAAATAGTTATGATACAAAGATTGCTCGTATGAAAGAACAAATTGCTTCTATAGAGTCCCAAGTGGCCTTAGCTGAAAAAATTTATACAAAAAATAATGTTTTAAAAGATTCTATCTCTAATCTTTTTGATTTGATTCCAAGGCGAATTGTATTATCAAAAGCAGAGCTTTTAGAAAATGGATTGATTTTATATGGAGTAACACCCAATAAAGAGATATATAACTTTATGCTCAAAGCACCTCTTAGTTCTATCTTTCATAAAACTTATAGTAGTTTTTATCCTATAAAAGGGGGATGGTACCGATTTGTTTCAACAAATTATATCGATACAAAGAAAGGAGAAGATGATGAAAATGTCTATTAGGATATCTCGGCAAAATGTGTATCTTTTGGCATTGACTATCTTTTTGCTTCTCTTTGTATTTGTATTTTCATTTGTTGTATTAATTCCTCAGGGAAAAGAGTACAGAAAACAAAGAATGGAGTTAAAAAAAGAGGATAAGGAGTTATATGAATATAAAAAATTTTATGATGAAACATTTCATACACTTAAAAATCTTCAAAGTAAAAATAAACATATTATTATGGCGTTTGAAAATGACTTTAAAGCTTCGAGGTTTGAACAAGAACATAAAAAATATTTTGTAACATTGAAGTTGTTTAAAATAGTTCAGCAACAAAATGCAAAAGAGTATGAATTATATGAAGTAAATGCAACCTCAAAAATAGATTCTCCAAAGAGTTTTTATCAATTTTTAGATGCTATTAACAAAAGTGATTGGATTATTAGTGTGAATTTTCCTATCACTTTTCAAAGGGAAAAAGATTTAATTCGCTCCTCTTTTACAATGAAAGTGTATAAACTTAAGCAATAAATTTGATATAATAAACAAAAAATCAATAAAAGAGAGAAACAATGCAAAATAATGTTGAACCTATGACAATGTATGGCTATGAAAAATTACAAGCAGAAGTAAAAGAGTTAAAAGAGGTAAAAAGACCTCAGGTTGTTCGTGCTATTGAAGAAGCACTTGAACATGGAGATTTAAAAGAAAATGCTGAATATCATGCAGCAAAAGAGATGCAAAAAAATATCGATAATCGCCTGCAAGAGTTACAAAATCTTCTTGGAAATTCTCAAATTGTAGACCCAAGTGAATTGCCACACAATAAGGTGAGTTTTGGCTCAACTGTTGTGATGACAGATATGGATTCTGGAGAGGAAGTAACTTATACTATTGTTGGTGGATGTGAATCAAATCCAGATATTGGACTTATCTCTTTTAGTTCTCCATTAGCAAAACAACTTTTAGGAAAAGAAGAGGGTGATGAAGTAAAAGTAAAACTTCCAAGTGGTGTCAAAGAGTTTGAGATAGATGAGGTAAAATATCAGGAGATTGTTTTTGAGTGTAACTAAAATAGATGTAGGAGTTATTGGAGCAACAGGATATACAGGGTTAGAACTTGTTAAAATTTTGATGAATCATCCCATTTTTCATCTTAATTATATTGCAAATTCTGAAGGTGCTACAACTATTAATGAACTCCATCCATCATTAAATGGTGTATGTGAGATTGAAGTACATAAAGCAGATATTGATGAGATGGCAAGAATGTGTGAGCTTGTTTTTTTAGCTTTACCACATAAAACTGCTATGGCTTATGTAGAGCCTTTGATAGAAAAAGGGATAAAAGTTGTTGATCTCTCAGCAGATTATAGATTAACACAAGAGATTTATGAAACTTTTTATACAAAACATACAGATCCAAAAAATTTAGAACACGCAGTGTATGGTCTTCCAGAACTGTTTTATGAGAAGCTTCAAAATGCAAAACTTGTAGCAAATCCGGGATGTTTTCCAACTTCAGCAATTTTAGGATTACTCCCTTTTATAAAATATAAAAAAGCATCAACTCCTATTATTATAGATGCAAAAACAGGGGTAAGTGGTGCTGGGAAAAAGTTAAGTGATACTACCCATTTTGTAAATGTAAATGATAATTTATTTGCATATAATCCACTTTTACATAGACACGCTCCAGAGATAGCACATATTTTGGATGTTGATTTTGAAGATGTTCATTTTGTGCCACACCTTGCTCCAATTACACGTGGAATGATATCTTCTATCTATCTTCAAGTAGAAGGAATTGATGACCCTTATGAGGTATTAGAAGCATTGTATAAAGATGAAAAATATATCCGTATTAGTAAAACACCTGTATCGATGAAAAATGTAGCAGGGACAAATTTTTGTGATATTTATGTGCAAAAAAAAGGGGATATGTTATTTATCTCAAGTGCAATAGATAATCTTTTAAGAGGAGCATCATCTCAAGCTGTGGTTAATGCAAATATTATGATGGGACTTGAATCTTCTACTGGGATTTTAGATATTGCATATGTCCCATAGTGATATTGAGATAAAAGAGGGTGCATTTATTATTGCAGATGCACATTATGCTCCTTTACAAAGGGAGGAGCTTTTTTTTCTATTTGAAGAGATTGTATCAAACAAACTTCATCCAACTCAAATTATTTTTATGGGTGATATTTTTGATACACTCTTTGGTTCTATCAAACAAACACAACTTCAAAATCAAAAATTTATTGCACTTGTCAATAAAGTTGCTTCAAAGATAGAAATTATCTATTTAGAAGGTAATCACGATTTTAATCTTCAAAATATTTTCCCTTTTGTAAAAGTTTTTCCACTGCAAAAACAACCAATTACAGCTTTTTATCAAGAAAAAAAGATACTTTTATCTCATGGTGATTTTGATGGTGGAATTTTTTATAAAATGTATAGTTATATGATTCGAAATAGTGTTGTTTTATCTATTTTATCTTGGATAAATGATACTTTTTCTTCTTTTATTTTAAAAAAAATAGATAGCTATTTAGCAGGTAAAAACCGTTGTAAAAAATTAGAAAATTTTAAAGATATTATAGATAAACGGATGCAAGATGGATATGATTGTGATTATTTTATTGATGGACATTTTCATCAAAACAAACAGTACCAATATAAAACATTTATTTATATCAATATAGGTGCTTTTGCTTGCAATCAAAGATATTTTATTGTAAAATCATCAGATAGTAAAGAACTATTGGAAGAGAAGACTTTTTCTAAAGGGATGAAATATGGATGAAAAATCACTCAAGGTTGGTTCTAATGAGATGGAACTTGTTGACTTTCGCATACTAAAAAAAGAGGGTGACAAAGTATATGAAGGGATATATGGGATAAATGTATCGAAAGTACGAGAGATTATCCATATGCCAAAACTTACAGAATTACCGGGTACTCCTGATTATATAGAGGGTATTTTTGATTTACGAGATGTTGTAATACCTGTTGTGAATTTAGCAAAATGGATGGGTGTAGAACAACCAGAAGGTGCAGAGAAAAATGCACGAGTTATTATTACAGAATTTAATAATGTCCTCATTGGATTTGTTGTTCACGAGGCAAAAAGAATTAGAAGAATCTCTTGGAGTGATATTGAACCGGCATCTTTTATGGGGACGGGTAATGATATGGATAGTTCAAAAATTACTGGTGTTACAAAAATAGAAGATGATAATGTTTTACTTATCCTTGATTTAGAGAGTGTTGTTCAAGATTTAGGGCTTTATGAACCAGAAGTAGATGATACAGCGACTATTGAAGAAATTAATTTTAGTGGATTGTCTTTGGTATTAGATGATAGTGCAACAGCAAGAAAAATCATTAAAGATGCACTTGTTAAAATGGGTTTTGATGTTATTGAAGCAAAAGATGGTCAAGAGGGAATAGAAAAACTCAATGAGATTTATGACACGTATGGTGAAGAGATAGGGGAGCATCTTAAAATCATTATTTCTGATATTGAGATGCCAAGAATGGATGGATTTCATTTTGCAGCTCAAATAAAAGATGATGAAAGATTTAAAAATATCCCTATTGTTTTTAATTCATCAATTAGTGACCATTTTAGTGAAATGAGAGGGAAAGAGGCTGGAGCTGAAGGGTATTTGGTGAAATTTCAAGCAGCTCAATTTTATGAAGAAGTTGCACGAATTGTTCGTGCACATATGAAGTAGGAGTATAATATATGGATGAATTTCAAGAAATATTACAAGACTTTTTAGTTGAGTCTTTTGAGCTTGTTGAACAACTAGATAGTGATCTTGTTGAGTTGGAAAATAACCCAGAAGATCCAGAGCTCTTAAATGGTATTTTCCGTGTTGCCCATACAGTAAAGGGTGCGTCATCATTTTTAAATATGGATGTTTTGACACACCTTACACACCATATGGAAAACATTTTAAATAAAGCAAGGCACGGTGATTTGGTAATCACTCCAGATATTATGGATGTCATTTTAGAATCTGTTGATTTGATGAAAGCTTTACTTGAAAAAATTCGTGATACAGGTTCAGATGAGGGGATAGATGTTTCAGAATGTGTTGCAAAACTTGATAAAATAGATGGTGGAACTGGAGAAGTAGAAACTCCTGTGTCTACTACACAGCCTCAAGAAGAAACAAAAACAGAAGAAGCACATGAAGAAGAAACTCCTTCTCAAGAAGAAGCTCAAGACGAGGATGAAGAAGAACCTGATTATGATAATATGACAGATGAAGAAGTAGAAGCAGAGATTGCAAGACTTCTTGCACAGCGTCAGGCAGAAGATAGAGCAAAACGTGAAGCAAAAAAAGCAAAAGAACAACAAAAAGATACTCAAAATACTTCATCTCAAGCAGTTGTACCAGCCCAATCTGAGCCAAAACAAGAAAAAAAAGAAGCACCAAAAACAACGACAACATCTTCTCAAGCACCAAAAAAAGAGGAACCAAAAGCAACAGCTTCTAAAAAAAGTAGCGGAACAAATGCAGCTCCAGCAAAAAGATCAGCTTCTGTAGCAGAACAAACAATACGTGTTGATGTTAAAAGACTTGACCATTTGATGAATCTCATTGGGGAACTTGTTCTTGCAAAAAATAGACTTATTAAAATTAATGATGATGTAGAAGAGCGTTATGAAGGGGAAGAATTTTTAGAAGAGCTTAATCAAGTTGTTTCTATTGTTTCTCTTGTTACAACAGATTTACAAATAGCTGTTATGAAAACAAGAATGCTTCCTATTGGAAAAGTGTTTAATAAATTCCCAAGAATGATTCGTGACCTTTCACGTGAACTTCATAAAAAAATTGAACTTCATATCTCAGGGGAAGAAACAGAGCTTGATAAATCAATTGTAGAAGAGATTGGAGACCCTCTTGTTCATATTATTCGTAACTCTTGTGACCATGGGATTGAACTTCCAGAAGAGCGACTAAAAAAAGGGAAACCAGAAGTAGGAAATATCACTTTAAAAGCATTTAATGAAGGGAATCAAATTGTTATCCAGATTGATGATGATGGAAAAGGTTTAGACCCTGAAATGTTAAAAGCAAAATCTCTTGAGAAGGGGATTATTACTGAAAAAGATGCTGATGGTATGAGTGATAAAGAGGCATTTAGCCTTATCTTTAAACCGGGATTTTCAACAGCCGCACAAGTAACAAATGTATCTGGTCGTGGTGTTGGTATGGATGTTGTAAAAACAAATATCGAAAAACTCAATGGTATCATTGATATTGATAGTAAAGTTGGTGCTGGTACATCAATGAAGCTTAAAATTCCTCTTACACTTGCTATTATTCAAGCATTACTTGTTGGTGTTCAAGAGGAGTATTATGCGATTCCTTTATCTTCGGTACTTGAGACAGTAAGAATTTCAAAAGATGAGATATATTCAGTAGAAGGGCGTTCTGTTTTACGACTACGTGATGATGTTTTATCACTTGTGCATATTGGTGATATTTTTGAAGTGGAGCGTGTGCTTGATACAAGTGAACATGCTTATGTTGTTGTTCTTGGACTTGGAACAAGTAAACTTGGTTTGATTGTTGATACTTTAGTTGGTCAAGAAGAGATTGTTATTAAATCTTTAGGGGATTATCTTAAAGGGATTGAAGGGATTGCTGGAGCGACTATTCGTGGTGATGGTGGTGTAACACTTATTGTGGATGTTGTTGCTCTTATGGAGATTGCAAAAGGTGTTAAAGCCGCTCCTATGGCAGTAGCTAATGAGGCAACAACTTCAAATGAGAAAAATAAAGCAAGTGATTATACAATTATGATAGTTGATGATTCTAAAACAGATAGAATGATTATGAGAAAAGCACTTGAGCCACTTGGAGTAACACTCATAGAAGCATCTGATGGTCAAGAAGCACTCAATATTTTAAAACAAGATGAGCATAATTTTGATGCGATGCTTATTGATATTGAGATGCCAAGAATGGATGGATATACTTTGGCAAGCGAAATTAAAAAATATAACAGATATAAAAATCTTCCACTCATTGCCGTTACATCACGTACAAGTAAATCTGACCGTATGCGTGGGGTTGAATCTGGAATGGTTGAGTATATTACAAAACCTTATTCTGCAGATTATTTATCAAGTGTTGTTCAAAGAAATGTTAAATTTAAATCGGAGTTCTTATCATGAGTGATAAATTAAAACAAGTTATTAATAATCAAGCAAAACAACAAAAAGATAATATTGCTTTAGAGCAAACAGAAGATATTGTTCAGTTAGTTGGATTTATCATTGGTGATGAAGAGTATGCAGTGCCTATTTTAGCTATTCAAGAGATTATTAAACCTTTTGAATGGACAAGAGTACCTCAAGTGCCACCTTATGTCCTTGGTGTGTTTAACTTAAGAGGTTCTGTTATCCCTTTGGTTGATCTTCGTTTAAAATTTGGTTTACAGGCTAAAAAACATACGGATGAAACACGATTTTTAGTATTAAAACAAGGGGATGAAGTAGCTGGATTTGTGATTGATAGATTAACAATGGCTATTCGCCTCAAAAAAGAGAGTATTGGTCCAGCACCAGATACTATTGGAGATGATAGTATGATAGAAGGTGTTGGAAAAGAGGAAGATAGAATTATTACTATTTTAAAAGTAGATAAACTTTTAAAGAGAGATTTTTAATTTTTGATGGCTCGTGTTGATGTTTTAAAAATTACTAAGATGAATGATAAGCTTTTCTTGAGATTTTCAGGAAAGCTTACTTTATATGATGTGCCTTCGTGTGAGGAGATGATTACTCGTCTTGATTTTAATCAATTTAAAAGTATAGTCATTGATTTGGAAAATCTTACTTATCTTGATACGATAGGGTCTATATTTTTAAATCAATTAAAAAAAGATATAAAAAAAACAAAAAACTCTTTGAATATTTTAGTAAAAAATAAAGATATCATAGATACTTTACAACTTACAGACAAATCGTATCCTCCAATAAAAAATAAAGCAACACAGTCAGCTCTTAGTATTTTTGCAAAATTTGGAAAATCTTCCTATGAACTTTATAAAGGATTTTTTTCCTTTATCGCTTTTTTTGGACGATTATTTAGTGCAAAATTTTTTCTTCTTCAATCTATGAAAAACATACGATATAAAGAGATTGCTTTTGAGATAAAAGAGAGTGGTATTAATGCTTTATGGATTATAGCTTTGACAAATTTTTTAATAGGTTTGGTTGTGGCATATCAATCTGCATATCAGTTAAAAGTATATGGTGCTAATATTTTTATAGTAGATATGCTTGGAATTTCGATTATGCGTGAACTTGCTCCACTTGTTACTGCTATTGTTATTGCTGGGAGAAGCGGGTCTTCTTTTACTGCACAAATTGGGGCTATGAAAATTACTCAAGAATTGGATGCTATGAAGACGATGGGGTTTGACCCTTGTTTATTTTTAGTGATGCCACGTATTATTGCTTTGATGGTTGTGTTGCCTTTACTTATTTTTGTAGCAGATATGATGGGGATTTTGGGTGGAATGATTGTGGCAAATATTGACCTTAATATCTCTACAACACTCTTTTTGGAGCGTTTTAATGAAGTTGTTTCAGCAAAACATTTTTTTCTTGGGCTTTTTAAGGGACCATTTTTTGCATTTTTAATCGCTTCTATTGGAATTTATAGAGGATTTCATGTAAAAAATGATACACAAAGTATAGGCTTTAGTACAACAAAAAGTGTTGTAGCATCTATTTTTGCAGTGATTGTGTGTGATGCTGTATTTTCTATTATTTTTACAAAGTTGGGATTTTAATGGGTGTAGTTATTGAAGCAAAAGGTGTAAAAACTATCTTTGGTCAAAAAATAATTCATAATGGTCTTAATCTTCACGTTAATGAAGGTGAGATTTATGGTTTGCTTGGTCCAAGTGGCTGTGGAAAAACAACACTTTTAAGAGAGATGGTGATGTTACAGCATCTTAGTGCTGGAACTATTGAAGTTTTGGGATATGATATTAGCAATATCACACAAGATAATGCCCAAAAATTAAGACAAAATTGGGGAGTGTTGTTTCAATTTGGAGCTTTGTTTTCCTCTTTGACTATTAAAGAAAATATTGCACTTCCTTTACAAGAATATACAGATTTATCTCCATCTTTAATAGATGAGATTGTAAAATTTAAAATAGATATTGTTGGTTTAAAACAAGAAGATGCCAATTTATTTCCATCACAAATTAGTGGTGGAATGAAAAAAAAAGCAGGATTAGCAAGGGCTCTTGCAATGGATCCAAAATTACTTTTTTTAGATGAACCAACAAGTGGATTAGACCCAATATCTGCAAGGGAGTTTGATGCTTTGATATTGAAGCTTCGCTCCATTTTAAATCTAACCATAGTTATGGTTTCACACGATTTGGCATCTATTTATGCTACTATTGACCGTGCAGCTATTATAGATAATAAAGTGATAGCATATGAAGGTTCTTTAGATAATATTGGCTCTGTAAAGAGTGAATTTATACAAAATTTTTTTGGAAAATAAGATGAATAATAAAGTAAATTATACAGCAGTAGGTTTTATAGTTCTTTTTGGAATAATTTCAATTTTTGGATTTGCATATTGGCTTATTAAACCAACAGATAATCAGGAGATGAAAAAATATGTCATATATTTTAATGAATCGGTCCTTGGTTTAAATGTAGATGCTCCTGTGAAGTATAGAGGAATTTCTGTTGGAAAGGTATTAAAACTCTCTATCAATCCAAAAAATTCTGAACAGGTACGAGTGCTTATAGCTATTTCAAAAGATACTCCAATTAAAGAAAGTACAGTAGCTCAACTTACCGCTCAAGGGATAACAGGACTGACATATATTAATCTTTTTATGGGAGACCATAATGGAAAAGAGTTAAAAGCAAAACATGGAGAGGAGTATCCAGTTATTCAATCTATTCCATCTTTTATGCAAGGGTTAGAAGATTCGTTTGGGTCTGTCTCCTCAAAACTCTCTTCAACACTTGTAAAAACTTCAGAATTGTTGCGTGCTGAAAATCAAAGAAATTTTTCAGAACTTTTAAAAAATTCTGCAGATATGATGGCAAAAGCCAATAAACTTTTAGATGATAAAACAATTCAGCATCTTCAATCAACTGCAATGCATTTAGATAATGCCACAAAAGCACTTGAAGCGATGATGCCTCAAATCCAATCATTTCTCAAAAACTCTAAAGATTGGGAGAAGAGTATTAAAATTTCTTTTGATTCTATTGCTGATAGTTTTGTGGGGATAAAAGACTCTATGAAAGGGATTAAAGATGCAACAAGAGATGGAGTAAATCATCTTAATGATTCTACTACAAAACTTACCCCTGCATTACAAACTACTCTTTTAGATACACAAAATCTTCTTATAGAGATGCAAAGTGTGTTAGACCAGTACAAAAGAAGCCCAAGTGATATGTTATTAAGAAAAGAAAAGATACAAATGGGACCAGGAGAAGAGAGATAAACTCTCTTCTATTTTTTTATAAACCTTGTTTGCTAACAACTCTATTATTAAAATAATGTAGCATAAATTCTATTGTATATGCCAATGCAAAGGCAATAATAAGATAGTATGCAATTTGTGGCATTGTTTTATAAGTTGAATAAAGAGTAATACCAGCAATACCAAACATAGCAAAAACTGCTAAAGCAACCACATATAATTTTGCCCCTGTCTCTTTAATGAGATTAAGATGTGCTATATGTGTTGTTCCTTGGACAATAAGCATAACAATAGCCGCAACTGTTGTAATTTCTGAAAGATTAAAAAACAGTATCATAGGAATGATAAGGAGTGTACTGATAATGAGTCCTTCAAATGAATGATATACATTATATTCATACTCTTTTGGTAAATTACCCTCTTTTGCCATTGTATAACCAATTTCTGAAACAGCATATAAAGTTGCATTTATAGCAGATGCAGTAGCAAGAAGAGCAGTAACTGCCATAATTTTAAAACCCATTTCACCAAATAATGGTTTTGCAGCTTCAGCTAAAGCATAATCTTTTGTTTTTATGATAGTATCTAAAGAGAGATTTCCAAGGACAGATATACTTGTAAGTATATAAAGTCCAGCAACAAGTAAAATAGCAATAAACATTGCTTTCATCATAGTTGTTTGTGGATTTTCCATATCCTCAACAGTGTTAGTGATGATACTAAAACCTTGATATGCAAAAAAAGTGATACCAATGGCAAAAAACATACCACTTATTGGGGGCATATCTGCTACACTGAGTAATTGAGGTTGAATTGTAAACAGAGCTGCAATAGCAAAAACAAGAAGGACAAAGAGTTTGATAAATACGATGATATTTTCTGATTTTGCAACAATGCTTGCACCAATAAGGTTGATACTCATAAACACCACAACAATACCAACAGCTAAAATATTTATCCACATCTCTGAACTATGAGATAGAAAGGTTGCACCATAGGTTCCAAAAGATTTTGCAACAGCAGCAACAGCAATGAGTTGAGAGAGATAAAACATAACACTCATAGAACCTGAAAAGTTATTTTCTCCAAATCCTTGGACAAGATATTCAACAATACCACCACGTGATTGATATCTAATGGCGAGTTTTGCTAAGGAATATCCACTCAAAAGAGCAATAATTCCACCAAATACAAATGAGAGCCATACGATATTTCCAGCCATAGAACCAGCTTGACCAATAACAATAAAGATACCGGCTCCAACCATAGAACCGATACCTAAAAAAACCGCACTCCAAACACCAAATGCTTTTTTTTCCATCATTATTTTTTCATATTATTTGTGTGTTCTTCTTCTCTATGAAGATGTAAGAGTGAACTAAAACTATGTTTGATATGCTCATAAAGTTTTGCAACACTATGACCACCTTTTATATTATCTTTGATAGATGTGATTTCATCATTTAAAGATTTATATACTTTTGAATGTTTTTTTGTGTACCCTAAAAGCACTGCTTTTTGGAGTTCATCTTGTGCTGATGTAAGAAGTTTGAGAGCTTTTTCTTTATCTTGTTTTTGAAGTTTTGAAGCTTCTAATACCATATCTTGAGCAGTTAAGAGAGGGATTGGGATAATAACACTTTTGATAACAAAGCTATTTAAAGCAGTTACGATATCATTAAATGCAGCTTGATTGTTACCATTTGCTAAATCTTTTTGTGCTTGTTTTGTTGCTTCTGGATAGATTTTCATTGGAAGATATTGTACACTTATTGTCATTTGGTCTTCTAATGGTAAAAGCATTGCTCTTGCTGCTTGTGTTTCATTGTTTTTTAGAAGAGTGATAGTTGCATCTTTGATATGTTTTACTAATTTTGCATCTCCTGTAAAATCACGAACAACAATTCTTTCATCAACAGGAACTAAATCAAGTTTTGAATCATTTTTGAGTGCTGTATCAAACGATTTTGTTGCTTCTTCTAAATATTGTTTTGCTGATGCTGTATTATTTGCTTGAAGTGCACGTAAAGCCATTATAGTACTTTTTAATCCATCCATAATCTCTTTTGGTGCTTGTTTTTGAGCAAGATGGTCTGCTTTAATCTCTTTATCAATTACTTTATGCAATCTTTTTGCATCAGCTTCTTGAGCTTTATTTTTAAAATTATCAGCATTTAATTTTGCCGCATAGTGATCTTTTTGAGATGTTTGGTTTTCCATCATATTTGCACTTAGTGCTGTTGTACCCATTAAGAGTGCTGTAACAATTGTTGAAATAGCAATTTTTGCTTTCATTATTTATCCTTTGTATAAAACTTTACCAAAATCATAACACTTTCTTAACAATAAAAAGTAAATAAACTTTATAATGTTACAATCAATATATTTTAAAAGAGGGCATAAAAACTCTAAAAAGAGTTTTTATAAGTTATAAACTTAGATTAAGATAGAAGGCAAAATTATTTGATTTTAATAAGTTAATCTCTTTAGAATATTTTAATCCAAATGCTATTTGTTTAGAGAAAATTACATCAAAACCAATTAATCCTTTTGCAACAACATAATTATGCACAAATTGAGCAAATCCTTTATCATCTGCATTAAAATCTCTATCTGATTTATTGGTATTTTTATTATGCATATTTAAAATCCCAAAACCAGTTTCAATACCAGCATAAGGAACTAAAGCAAATGAATCAAAGAGTGTAAATGATCTTTTATCTACACCAAAAGTTGTGAGTTGGAATGCTGCTAAATATGTTACATCTACACCATATGATTGAGGTTCTAAATATTTTCCATCAGCTGTTGAGTATGCTATAGATAAACCTTGTCTAAGCCAATCTTTATATTTTACAACAGATATTTTAATAGTATTTAAAGCATCTTTATAATTTTCATTATTTGGAATAGCTCTATATTCATAGCCTATCTCAATCCTTTTTCCACTCTCAAAATATTTTGCTAAATGGCGAAGGTGTTCTATCTCTTGATATGATTTAAAACTATAAAATTTATTATATTTAAGACCGGGTTTTAAAGTAACTTCATCACCAACAGATTTTGGTAAACCATTTGGATACTCTAAAGTATAACTTAATGTTCCACTACATTTATGGACTGTAATCTCTTTTCCAAGTTGCGCTTTTTGTCCATTAAATAAAAATTTGATATCATCAGGTTTATTTGCAGAGATAGTAAATTTAGGATATGCTTGTTTATCTACATTAACTGAAATTTCTAAATCTTTCTCTTTTTTGAGAGTAAATGTCCCTGTATATTTACAAATATTATCCCCATCAATAGAATATGTATGAATTTTCTTTGCTTCTAAATATATTTTTTTGGCAAATGGTTGGATTTTATTATCAACCATAAGTTGAAAATGTCCCTTCATAGAACCTGTTTTTGTAATGATGACATTTTGTAAAAAAAGTTTTTTTCTTATGTTTTCTAAATCTTTAATTTTATCATTGATTTTTTCTACTTTGAGGTCACTAAATACTTCTGTGAGACCTTTTAAAAATTTCAATGAAACTAACCAATTATCGATAGTTTTTGCTTTTGTTTTAACATCTTCAATATTTAAAGAAGAAATCTTATAGTCTCTATCAAGATTTCTTAATTTATTTTTTGCAAATGTATGAAGTTCCTCTTTATTAACTCTGGCACAATACTCATTGTTTTTTGTTTTAAAGGATTCAATATTTTGTAAAAACATTGTACTTTTTTGTGTGTTAGAACTTTGAGTCTGTGAAGCAACACTCTCTTTGCCATTAAATAGAGATGTTGTTTCTTTTTCTGAGAAACTTACATCTACTTTTACCATAATATTTTGAGCCAAAGCACTTTTTGCTTCTGCTGGAGATGCACCACATCCTTGCCAATAATTAGTAGTTGTACTATTTGCCATCATACTTGTAGATAGAAAAAGTACCGTATAAAATGCTATTTTTTTTAACATTTTTATCCTTTTTTTGAAGTTTCTGATTGTATTGTTTTTGTTGTTAAATTTTTATTAATTTTATAAGTCTTATTTATAATTTTCACAGAACTTTTTTGTTATGATAAATAAAAAAATTAGAATTGTGGAGCGGATTGAATGAAAAAAGGGGTATTAAGTGTGTTGTTGTTTACAACACTCATCAATGCAGAGGATAAAATTGCATTATTAAAAAATGATCAAACTATTGCACATAGTAATCGTCAAGCAGTAATGGGCATTGCAGATTTTGGACATCAAGAACAAAGTTTTAGTTCTGCTGTTTTTTATACACCTGCTGGGAAAAATGCAAAAACACGTCAAATAGGGACTTGGAGAGTATCTTTAGATAAAGGATATTTGGATAGTTTGTTGGAGCAAAATTATCCATATATTATCCCTTCACGTTATGATAAACTTCTTTTTGAAAAAGATATGGCAACTGTGATAACACCAACAAAAGATATCACTAAAAAAATGAGTATGAAACCTTTTTCTTATACAACGGGAAGTAAATACGATTTTAATCAAAAAACTTTACAATATCTCAATAGTGAAATCGCACCAAAAATTCAAAAAGTTTTAGCCAAAGCAAGTGATGTTCGCTATAAACAAATGGCATCAGATGAAGCAGAAAACTTTTTAAAAGATAGAGCAAAAGAGACTGGTGTTCCAGCAGTTATTTTAGAGCGATTAATCAATTCATCATTTGTTTTTAGTGTATATATGGATAATCTAAATGGAGCATTTTATATTAATCAGTACAGATATAAAGATGCTAAAGGACACATTATAACAACATATTCAACCTCTTATGATGCTTCACCAAAATTCCATCTTTTTGTTTATGAGTTTAAAAAAAATAAATTTATTTTACATTCAGAAATAACATCACAAGCTTTGCATCCAACAAGTCGTAGCATTACAACATCAACAATGCCATCACAAGCAATTGCACAAGATGTCATAAAAAATTTTTTACCACAAGCTATAAAAGAAAATATCATTACATTGGCACTTCGTTTAAAAAAAGATGACCTTTTTAAAGTATTTGCACCATTGCAAAATGTAGATGGAAGTCATGTGGAATTAGATATTGGAAATCAAGAAAATATCCGTGTAGATCATCCTTTTTCTATCCATCGTAACATTGATGGGAAAGAAAAAATTGTTGGTTATTTTAAAGTGTATCAAGTAGGAAATAGTTGCTTATCTTTGAAAAAATCACAACGCACTTATTCAAAAGGTTCTGTATTTATTGGTGGTGCTGAAGAAGCAGATGTGGGATATGAACATCCTTGGAGTGGTATTTTTTTACAATACTATGCAAAACATCTTGATTCAACTTTCCAATATAATGATAAAGATACAAAAGGTGGAGCGATTAATGCTCTTGGTTTTGGTACTCATATAGACCTTGGGTATGTTTTAGATGATATTTCATTTTCTGAAGTATGGTTTAATGCAAATATCTTTTTAGGAACTGGTTCAGAAGGAACAATGACTATACAAGATTTGGGAATTATAGATAAAAAAGCAAGTTCCTTTGTTCTTGGGTTTGATTTGGGAATGGAAAAAAGATATTATCTATCTCATGGATTATTTGTTTCAGGTGGTTCAGATATCCATTATGAGATACAAAATTTTGATATGGGAAAAAATGGTTATAGTGATACTGTAAATCTTTCTATGGGAACTTTATCTCTTGAGCCAAAACTTAAAATTGGTTATAATTTTTCACCAGATACAGAGCTTAGTGGTTTTGTAGGGTATGATTATGTGATGACTACTTCTACATCTTATTCTATTGGAGATAATGACCCAGTAGATATTGATGGATATGATAAAGATAGTGGTTTGAGTATGGGACTTATTTTTAATATGCATACTGATTTTACAGGTATTTTTACAAATATGTATAAAAAACCATCAAGAAAATGTAACGGAGGGATATAGATGAAACAGGTATTATTTTTTATAATGATTCTTTTATTTGGAGGATGTGGGGGTTCTCACCCAAAACCACTTGCTCCAAAATCGCATGAGGCTACTTTTATAGAGAGTTATTCGAGTGCTGAGGTAAGTATTCGTGCAACAGGTATTGGAAAAGATATCAAATCAGCATCAAAAGATGCAAGACTCTCAGCACTTTGGTTTGTTTTATATGGTGGAGATAATCCTCTTTTACAGTTACCAAAAGAGAGAAATGCTTTTGCAAAACAAGCACCAACTTTTTATAAAAATGTAAATAAATATATTGCTTATGAAAGTGGAATAAAAGGAAAAAGAGAAGAACAAGGGCAGTATAAAATTACAAAAGTATTTCGTATCAATATAGCACTTTTAAAAGAGGATTTGGTTTCTAAAAAGATTATTCAAGATATTGATGCCATTGATGAAACAATGCCTCTTCCAACTATTGCTGTATTACCAAAAAATGATATGGCAAAAAATGATATTTTATTAGATGCAATTAGTGGCTATTTACAAGATAGAGATTATGATGTAACAGTCGTCAATACCAATGAAAAAACAAATAAACTTATCAAAAGTGCATTGATGTTAAGTGGAAATTATGATCCTTTAAGTGCTGCTGCTATGAATATTGGTTCAGATATTTATCTTCAAGTATCATTAGAAAAAAGTTCTAGAAATATTGCTGGAGAGACTGCTTATAAAGCCGCTGTATCTATTAAAGCATTTTATACAGCAACAAACAAACAAGTAGGTTCAGCAACAGGATTTTCTCAAGAGAGAGTTGTGAGTTCTTTTGGGGCATTAGCACAAGAAGCTGCACAAGATGCTACCAATAAAGTTTTAGACCAAATTAAAAAAAGTTGGAAAAGAGAGATAAAAAAAGGGAAACCTTTTCGATTAATTGCTTCAACAAATCTTGGAAATTCGGTATATGATGCTTTAAATGATGCTCTTCATAAAAGTTGTCAACGTATTAGAAGAAATGTTGCTGGGAAAACAAGTTTTGATTTTACTCTTTATTGTAAGGGAGTACAAGATGGATATGAACTTAGCAAAAAAATTCAAGCAAACTATAAAGGGGAAGGGCAAATTTTCAAAGAACTTGATAGTGGGTCTTTATTGATTATCAAAATTGCAAATGATGGAGGTGATGATATTGTTATTGAATAAACTTCTCTTTTTACTTTTTTTATTACTTCCATCTCTACTTAGTGCTTCTATCATTTTAGAAGCACAAGGGAGTGGAGAGAGTTTACAAAGTGCAAAAAAAGATGCCCTTGTTGCATTATCTTCTTTAATACAGGTAAACATTAACTCCTCCCTTACAACAAATCTGCAAACATCAAAACACAATAAAAAAGAAGATGTCAAACTCACCACACAAGATATCTCTACAATAACAACACAAAATTATCTTGTTGGGGTAAAATATGAAAAACTACCTACTTCAAAAGGTGTAAAAGTAAAAGCATACTTAGATGATGAAGCATTACAAAAGAGTATCCAAACTCTTTATGAAGCAATAAATAGAGATGTTTCCCATTTAAGCAGTAATGAATTAGAGGAGTTACTTAAAAAGAGTGAATATCTTTTAGTCCTTATAAAATTTGATGATACTATTGTTTCTAAACAAAAGGTTTTAGCATTACGTGATACTATCCAAAAAACTTTAACAATGGGACAAATTACACTTCATATCTTACCAAAAGATGTCAATATATGGATAGATAATCAAAAATTTCAAAACGATAAAACCTATTTTATTGCACCTACAAAACATCAAATAGTTATCAAAAAAGATGGATATCTTACACTTGTAAGAAATTTTTATATCTATAAAAATCATAAAATAACTTTTCATAATCATCTTATGAAAAAGAGTACATTGCCAAAAACTATTGCTATAAGAGGTGCGGGTATTTTTTTAGCAGATATTCAGTCTGAGTTATCAGCTTATCATATCCAATATGATAAGAACTCAGATTATATAATCTCTTTTCGTATTCAAAAACAGCAAATACCAACTTATTTAGATGTAAAGATGTATAAGTTACAAATAGTTGCTAACTTACAATATAAAGATAAACTTCTTGTAAGTAAAAGAGGAAGACTCAATACAGTTGTAGAAATGCAACTCAAACAAAAAGAATTACGACTGCTAAGAGCACTTATAAAAGCAGTGTTAAAAGAGTATTCGTTGCGATAAAAACTCCAAAAGAGTTTTTATAAAGCAACAATAAAAATACTACTAAATGCAAGTTGCATTGCAAATAATAATAAAGAAACTTTAAAAGCAGTACCACCTGTTTTTACAATCGTGCCAAAATGTATCATTAACCCAATAGCAGACATTGCAATAAGTGCAACATAATGGCTTGTTGTTGCGATGAGTGTTTCTATTTCGTGTGGCAATACTTTAAAAGATGCTAAAGCAGAAAAGAAAAGAAACCATAAGATAAATTTAGGAAATGGTACTTTTGTTTTTTCTGTTACATTCTCTTGATTTTTTTGACTCTCTTTTTTTGCAAGATAGATAAGGATAAACACAATAGGAGCTATCATTAAAACCCGCCCCATTTTAACAACAGTTGCATAGTATCCAGCTTCATCAGAGATATTAAATCCAGCCGCGACTGCTTGACCCACTGCTTGAAGAGTGTTTCCAGCTAAAATCCCCCCTTGCATATCATTAAATCCAAAAAGACTTGCTAAAAATGGAGCAACAAAAATACCAATGGTCCCCATTAAGTTCACCAAAACAATACTAATTGCCATATCATCATTACTTACTTTTACTACACCAGAAGTTGCCGCAATAGCAGAACTTCCACACACACCATTTCCTATCCCTAACATAAGTGAAAGTTTTTTATTGAGTCCAAAAAATCTTCCTAAAACAATTCCCATTGAGATAGTAAATGCCATTGCTATAATGATAAGAAAAAGTACTTTAAATCCCAAACTTGCAAGGATAGTAAAGTTAAGATTAATTCCCATAAGAGCAATAGCAAACATCAAAAGGTCTTTTTCTGCAAATTTAACACCATCTTTATAAGGGGAATCTTTTTTATGAAATTTTTTATAAAAAGAGTTTCCTATAACCATTCCAAGAAGAATTGCTGTTGTGGCTGTATTAAAATGGATAATCTCTGCCACTATAATTGCTATAATAGTAACAACAATACTCGCAAATACACCTTTTTGATATTTTTGATATTTGGACAAAAACGCTGTCATCATAAGCCTTTTTTTATCGAATATTACAATAAATCAATAAAATTGTAAAATAAAATTTATTTATATTTAATATCAGTAGAAGAGAAGATAAAGTAGTCCCCACAATAAAAAGATAAAAATCCCCATCACACTTAGTGTTAAGAGGATTCTTATAGTTAGGGCAAATAAAAATTTAAAAAAAGTTGACACTATTATTTAGGATAATGCTCAAGAGGAAGATGTTTGCTAATGGCATAATTCATACCACCTTTAAGATTGATAACATCATATCCAAGTTTATTTGCTAAAAAATTTGAAACGATTGTTGACCTGTGTGCTGTTCTACAAATAAGAGCAAAAGGTTTTTTCGTATCTACTTTTTCGTGAAGTTTTTGTAAAAATTCTCTTACATTATAACTTCCATCTGCTTTAAAAAATGTAATAGGAATAGCCCCTTTTAAGATACCTGTCTCTCTCCATTCACCTTGTGTTCTAATATCTACAATAGGGATATGTTTATTAAGTAATGCTTGTGAAGGATATTCATTGCTTAAAGAAGCATATAATGATGTTAATAAAAATAAAAGAGTAAAAACTATTTTTTTCAAATCAATCTCCAAAATTAAATTGTATAATTCTACAATAAATTTATTTAAAGCAGGGTAAATGGGAGCATCTCAAAAAACAATAGAAAGTGGAAAAAGATTACGTTATGTAAGGGCTTTGGAGCGATTTCATAAAAGTATAGTGAGTTATTTATCCAATAATCCAGAACCTTCTTATGAAGTTTTTTTAAAAAAAGTAAAAAATGGGATGAAGTATCTTCAAAGGGTAGAGGAGGTACAACTTTATAAAGGGGAGTTGCAAGATTTGCAAAATCTTGTGAAATTAATCCTTTCATATCAAGAGAATTCTGCAGATATTTTGAAGATACAAGATGAAATTATCTATCGTTCAAATCAACTTGAAAAAAGTAAAAATGCAAAACGATACAAAAAAGACAAACATGTTAAATCAAAATATAAAGATTGGGAGAGTTGAAATTCTTCAAGTAGTTTTAACACTCCAAAGAGTAGAATAAGCAAATTTTACATCAAAGGAAAAAAAGATGAATTCAATTAAAGACTATTTATCAAACGACCATAGAAAATGTGATGAATTTTTTGCAACTATGGAAGATAAAGCAAATACTTCATTAGCAGATGCTACTGAGGCTTGTAAGGCATTTATTAATGAAACAGAAAGACATTTCCAAATGGAAGAGAGAGTGATGTTTGTTGAGTTTGAAACAAAAACAGGAATGACTCAAGGACCAACTGCTGTAATGCGACAAGAACATGCACAAATTCGCTCTTTGATGCAAGATCTTTTAGATGCTATTGATGAAAATAATGCAGACAAATTTTTTGGAACAAGTGAAACTTTGATGATTTTAATGCAACAACACAATATGAAAGAGGAACAAATGCTCTATCCAATGGCACAACAACATCTTAGTGCTGATGCAAGTCGTATTGTTGAGATGATGGATTCACTTGTTGTAGAATAGGCTAAAAATGAATTTTGCAGGGCTTTCAACTGACCAAGCACCCCCTATATCTGTTCCGATAAGATTTTTTCTCACAGCTCCTTTATTTGGTGTGCTTGCTGGTTTTTTTCTTTTATTTCACGATAAACTTGTTTTTATGAGTCGCTACTCCATAGAATCGATTGTCTTTACTCATATGATAACAATAGGTGTTTTTGGATTTGTAATGCTTGGAGCACTTACTCAAATGTTACCTGTTTTAGCAGGTGTGAAGATAAAAAGTGTCAAGACACTTACAACATATGCTCACATTGCTTTAACATCTGGATTGCTTTTGATGGGTATTGGATTATTGTCTCAAAGCCAATATATCAACACCATTGCCTCTTTTTTACTTGGTAGTGGATTTTTAGTGATGATAGGAGCCATTTTATATGCTACACGCACTATAAAAAACATCACAGCAACGATTTTAGGGATGCAAATAAGTCTTTCTTTTGCTTTTGTTATTGTGCTGATGGGGCTTTATTTATTGTATGGTTATATCACTTCAGATACTACACTTTTACATTATCATATTGCAAATATTCATAGTGTTTTGGCTATTTTTGGTTTTGCTGGGATTTTGATTATTGCTGTTTCTTTTCAAGTGCTTCCAATGTTTTATGTAGCTCCACGTTTTAAGCGTTTTTGTAAACAGTATGTGACAAAGATTATTGCTTTTGGTTTGATTTTATGGATAATTTTAAATCTTTTTTTTCAAGATTATGCTTTAGTAGCAAAAATGTGGATAGCACTTTTCTTTTGGGCATTTGCCACAACAGTTTGGGTAAAACTCAATAAAAGAAAAAGACCAATTAGTGATGTGACTGTATGGTATTGGAGAAATGCAAGTATCTTTTTGACACTTGGTTCTTTTGTATGGATATTTGGTGAATTTTTTAAAGAACAATATATCATTATGACAGCTATTTTAATTGGTGGTGGATTTCTTTTTTCTATTATGTCTGGGATGCTTTATAAAATTGTTCCTTTTTTGGTATGGTTTCATCTTAATGGTATGGGATATATGAGTATTCCAACTGTAAATGAAATGATAGATAAAAGAGTTGCAAAACTACAATTTATTTTATTTGTTACTGCTTTGGTTGGGTTTATTTTTTCATTTTATATGGATATCTTTTTTATCCCATCAGCAATAAGTTTTATCTTGAGTATGGTATTATTAGAATATAATATAATTTTACCAGTTTATACATACATACAAACAAAGAAGAAAAAACCAGATTTTGATATGAGTATGTTTGGTAATCTTGAGTAGAGGATAGGGATGAAGAATATAGTTTTGGTAGGTTTTATGGGTGTTGGTAAAGGGACCATAGCAAGGTCAGTAGCAAAACATTCCAAATATATCAATTTAGATACTGATGATATTATTGAGAGTATGGAAAATCGTTCTATTAAAAAGATTTTTGCAGAAGATGGTGAAGCATACTTTAGAGCATTGGAAAAAGAGATTGCTATTTGGTTAGAAAAGAGTGTAAAAAATACACTTATTTCCACAGGTGGTGGGTTTTATAAAGTAAAAAATCTCAAAAAAATTGGAGTAATTGTTTTTTTAGATTCCCCTTTTGATGCAATTATCAAAAGGATAAAAGAACATCCAAATGGGAAAAAGAAATTAAAAAAACGTCCCCTTTTGCAAGATTTAAAAGCAGCAAAAAAATTGTATGATGCTCGTCGTCCAGAGTATTTAAAAGTTGCAGATATTGTGATAAATGTGGAAAATAAAACACTTCAAGAGTGTACAAAAGAGATTTTAAAAAAGGTCAAAAAATATGATTAAAAAGTTTACATTATTGTTTGTTATTTTGTTTAGTTCATTGGTTGCTTCAGAGTTACATTTAGCTAAAAGTTATCAAGAAGGGGTAAAAGAAGCACAAAGACAACATAAACCTATCTTTTTTGTTCAGTCACGCCATACTTGTAAATATTGTGTGATATTTGAGAAAACAACATTAAAAGATAAAAGAGTGATAAAAGCACTCAATAGAGATTTTATTTCGGTGATTGCTTTTAGTGATGATGGTGATTATATTCCAAGAGATTTATGGCAACCAGCAACACCAACAATTTGGTTTTTAGACCCAAAAGGGCGTCCAATGTTTCAACCAATTCCCGGTGCAATCGATGCATCAAGTTTTCTTCAAGCTTTAGCTATTGTAAAAACAGAATTTGATAAAAAGGGAAAAAATAGATGATATTTATAAATACAAATGAAGCTGATTTTCAACAAAAATTTGCAGAAATTTTAGAACGTGGGAAGATGGATATCTCTAATGTTACAGCAATTGTGCAAAATATTATAAATGAAATTAAAAATGAAAAAAATGATGCACTCAAGCGACACATTGCAAAGTTTGATAAATGGGAACCACAAAGTGATGATGATTTAAAAATAGATAAAGCTTTAATGCAAAAAGCTTATGAAAGATTAGATAAAGATTTAAAGTCAGCACTCCATTTAGCATATGATAGAATTAAAGCATACCACGAAAAACAAAAGCCAAGATCGTGGTTTGATGATGAAGAAAATGGAACAATTTTAGGTCAGCGTGTTACTCCTGTTGATAGTGCTGGTCTTTATATCCCCGGTGGAAAAGCGGCATATCCTTCTTCACTTTTGATGAATGTTATCCCTGCACAAGTTGCTGGAGTAAAAAATATCATTATCTGTACTCCAACACCTGAAAATGAACCAAATGAACTTTTACTTGCTGCGTGTCATTTGTGTGGTGTGAGTGAAGTGTATAAGGTTGGTGGGGCAAGTGCTATTGGAGCTATGGCTTATGGGACACAAAGCATTCCAAAAGTAGATGTGATTACAGGACCTGGAAATATTTTTGTTGCAACAGCAAAAAAAATGGTATTTGGTGATGTAAATATCGATATGATAGCAGGGCCAAGTGAGATAGGGATTTTAGCAGATGAGAGTGCTAATGCTTCTCATATTGCTATTGATTTATTATCTCAAGCAGAACACGATGAGATGGCAAGTTCTATTTTAATTACACCATCACAAACTTTAGCAGATAGTGTAAAAGAGGAGATTTCAAATCATCTTGCTACACTTCCTCGTAAAGAGATTGCACAAAAATCAATTGATGAAAGAGGTGCAATTATTGTAACAAAAACAATGGAAGAAGCAATAGAGCTGATGAATGAAATTGCACCAGAACATTTAGAAGTAGCAACACTTTCTCCATTTGAACTTTTACCACTCATAAAACATGCAGGAGCTATTTTCTTAGGACATAATACACCAGAAGCAATAGGTGATTATGTAGCAGGGCCAAACCATACACTCCCAACAGGTGGAACTGCTAAATTCTATTCTCCACTTGGTGTTGAAAATTTTATGAAAAAAACTTCTATTATTGCTTTTAGTAAAAAAGCAATAAATGAAATAGGAAAAGAGTGTGCACTTATTGCAAATACAGAAGGTCTTACAGCACACGAACGCTCAGTGAGTGTGAGATTGGAAGATTAGAGATTTGCCCACACCATTTTGAGGTATAAACTAAAAGTTGTGCTATATCCAACATCACTAAAGAGGAGATTTTTTCCTTTATCATAGATAAGTGTTGTTGGATAGGCTTGTATGTGAAAAGAGTTAGCTATTTTTCCCTCTTTATCATTTATCACAGGAAATGTGAGATGATTTTTTTGAAGATACTCTTTTATTTTTGTATCACTTCCTGATTGTACTGCTATTGTAATGACTTGATATTTCTTTGATAAACTTTCTATATTTGATGCTTCTGCTTTACAAATAGGACACCAAACTGCCCAAAAATGGAGTAAAATTGGTTTATTTGGTGTGATAGTTTTCTCACTGTTAATGAAATTTGGATGATTGATTGCAAAAGGGGTATGTGAGATATTTCTCCCTTTGTAAAAACTTGTAACATTAGTGACAATGGTTAAAACAACAATAAAAAAAACAAATTCTTTGAGATATTTCAAAATTTTAGATTTCATAGGCAATGTAACTTTTTAGCAAATTATAATAAAATTAATCGTATTATAATTAATAAATGATAATATTACAAAACAATACACTATTTAGGAAAATCTCAATGGAAAAAAAGAAATATAAGATATTAGTTACAGATGATGTTCATGATAATTTAACTATTGTTGATAAAATATTAAATAGTGCAGGTTATGATGTGACTTTGGCAGAAGATGGGTTGAGTACACTTGCTATTGTATTGGAAAAGGAATTTGACCTTATTTTACTTGATATTATGATGCCTGGTATGAGTGGGATTGAAGTATGTACCCAATTAAAACAAGATCCAAAAACAAAAAATATTCCTATTATCTTTTTAACTGCCAATGCTGATAGAGATACTCTTATAAAAGCATATGAAGCAGGTGGAAGTGATTATTTAAAAAAACCATTTTTTAAAGAAGAACTTTTAGCAAGAGTTAAAGCAAGATTAGAGATTAGTGACTATGAAAGAAATCTTGAAAATAAAGTAAAACAAAGAACAAAAGAGATTGCACAAACACAACTTGAATTGATGTATGTTTTAGGAAGCTTGGTAGAGGGGCGTTCAAAAGAGACTTATGCTCATTTAAAACGTGTTTCTGAATTTACTTACAAATTAGCAAAACTCTATGGAATGGAAGAAGAGGAGGCAGTGAGATTAAAAAATGCTTCTACACTTCATGATATTGGAAAATTAAAAATTGATAAGGCAATTTTAGAAAAAACAACACCTTTAACAAAAGCAGAAGAAACAGAGCTTAAAAAACATGCGATGTATGGTTCACGTATGCTTCGAAATTATAAATTACCGATGTTAGATACTGCAATTATTGTAGCAGAACAACACCATGAAAATTATGATGGAACAGGATATCCAAATAGATTAAAAGGGGAAAATATTAGCATTTATGCTCGTATTGTCACAATTGCGGATACTTTTGATGAGCTTTCTATGAAAAAAATTGGAGATCGTCATTGTACACGTGAAGAGATGATTTCGTTTATGAGAGATAAGCAAGGAAAAATGTTTGACCCAACATTAGTAAATCTTTTCTTTAAACATATTGAGGAGTTTTTTGCTATTTATGATATGGAAATTGATACACGTGATTTGGAAAATATTATAGAAGTTGAAGCTCCAAAAGAAAATGGTATGATGGGATGGATACGCAAAAAATTCTAATGAGTTATGAAAAACTCTACACAAAAATTGCCGATGCTCTTACTAATGATGGATATGTGGTTATTGAGGATAGTTTAGAGGATTTTTTGGCAGATGGTTTATTGAAAAATGCTCAAAATGGAGAAAATTTTAAAGAAGCTGGTATATCTTCGACACAAAATCTTCATATAGATAAAAAAAGAAGACGTGATAAAATTAGATGGCTTGATGGAGATGATAAATATGAAAAAGAGTTTTTATCTTTTAGTGAGGGATTAAAACTCTTTTTAAATCAAAATCTTTATCTTGGATTGAAATATTATGAAGCCCATTTTGCTATTTATGATATAGATGATTTTTATGAAAAACATTTAGATAGTTTTAAAAATTCTAAAAATAGAGTTGTGACAACTGTATATTATCTTAATGAATGTCAGGGTGGAGAGCTTGTGATATATGATAATAATGATAATGTCATCAAGACAGTCCAACCTAAAAAAAATACACTTGTTGTATTTTTGAGTGAAAAGTTTCCCCATGAAGTAAGACCTGTTTTTTCAAAGCGTTTTTCTATTGCTGGGTGGTTTCGGGTTGATGATTTAATTGGCTTTTAAGTAAAATAGATATACAATTTCAAACTTAATTTTATATAAGGATATGTCGTGAAAAGAACATACCAACCACATAATACTCCAAGAAAAAGAACACATGGTTTTAGGACTCGTATGGCTACGGCAAATGGTCGTAAAATTTTAAGACGCCGTCGTGCAAAAGGTCGTAAAAGATTGTCCGTTTAGGTTGTTTTGACATATTGAAACATCATAAAGAGTTTCAATATGTTTATAATAAAGGAAAAGCTCAGCATTCAAGTAATGTCGTACTTTTTTTTCTCTCTCAAAATGGAATAAAAAAAGTTGGATTTACAGCTACAAAAAAAGTTGGAAATGCAGTGAAAAGAAATCGTGCAAAAAGACGACTTCGGGCACTTTTTGTTCAATATTCCGATTCTCTCAAAGATGGTATTTACGTATTTGTTGCAAAACAATCAACCGTAGAAGCACCATATACTCAATTAGAAAATGATTTAAAAAAAGTTCTTTATCGCTCCAAAGTATGGAAGGGAAATCCTCAATGATACGAGATATGCTTCTAAAACTTTTGGCACTTTATCAAAAGTTTTTTACATTAATTGGATATGGAAGTTGTAGATATTATCCAACTTGTAGCGAATATGCACGTTTAAATTTTAAAAATAATTCTATTTCAAGTGCTTTTTACCACTCTTTGATTAGAATACTGCGTTGCAATCAACTTTTTGAAGGTGGGATAGATTATCCTTTGTTGGATAAACTAACTTTAAAACCAGCAAAACTAAATGTTGATGCTATACAATATTGGCTTGTTCCAAATAAAAAAGGTCAATATTACATTATAAAAAATTTTTTCTATAAAGGGTAATTTGTGTTTGAAAAAATGACACCAAATCAAAGATTGATAGTTGCAGTTGTCCTATCGGTAGTATTTTTCATCATTTATACAGCTATATTTCCACCAAAAAAACCAGTGGCAAATGATACAAAAAATACAGTAACATCTACTTCTCAACAAAAAACAGGGAAACAAGAAACAAAAAATATTGAAGATATTGTAGGGCATAAGGTAAGTGAAGCAGACCGTGCTGTTGTGGGTTCATCAAGTGATATTTTAACAGTACAAAATAAAAACTTTATTTTAAAAATGGATACTCTTGGTCGTATATCATCAAAAGTTTTACTTGAAACAAAATTTAATGATAAAGATGGAAATCAGCAACAGCTTGTTTCTTTAACAAAAACAAAGCCACTTTTTATAAGATTTTTAGATGAATCTCTTAATAAAGAGGCATTAAAAGTTCCTTATGTAAGCAGTGTGAAAAATGTAACACTCCAAGGAAAACCTCAAAAAGTTGTTTTAACACAAAAGTTATCAAAACTCACAGTAACAAAAGAGTTGACTTTTTATCCTGATGGTCATTATGATGTAAAAATTTCACTCTCAAAAGATAAAAGATATTTTATCTATCTTGGGCAACATCCAAAATCTTCAAAAAGAACCATAGCAGCAGCTGGTGCTATGATTTATACACAAGATGGTGTAGCACATATTATAGAAAATGGAGATGCTGAGGGGAGACAAATATTTAGTGGTGTAGAATTTATCTCTTCTTTTAATCAATACACAGCGACTATTCTTTATGGTTTTCCTAAAAATACAAACATTATCGTTGAAGCTGATCGTGACGAAGATCCAGTTGTATATTTTGATGGATTACAGACAATGCAGTTTAATGGATATATTGGGGAGAAAAATTTTGAACTCCTTAAATCTATCAAGCCAATTTTAACAAATGCGATTGAATATGGTTGGTTTACATTTGTTTCTAAACCACTTTTTGCATTCCTCTCTTGGCTTCATGGTATTTTTGGAAACTGGGGTTGGGCTATTATAGCATTGACACTTATTGTAAGAGTTGTATTGTATCCTCTTACATATAAGGGTATGATGTCTATGCAAAGAATGAAAGAGATTGCACCAAAAGTAAAAGAGCTTCAAGCAAAATATAAAGGTGACCCACAACGAATGAATGCAGCAGTGATGGATTTGTATAAAAAACACAATGCAAATCCACTTGGTGGTTGTTTACCAATGATTCTTCAAATCCCTATCTTTTTTGCAATTTATAGAGTTCTTTTAAATGCAGTTGAACTTCAGGGAGCACCGTGGATTTTATGGATTGATAATCTTGCTCAAATGGATCCATACTATGTACTTCCTATTTTAATGGGTGGTTCAATGTTTTTACAACAAAGAATGTCACCAAACAATATTACAGACCCAATGCAAGAGAAAATATTTAAATATTTACCAGTTGTGTTTACATTTTTCTTTATGACATTCCCAGCTGGTTTGGTGCTTTATTGGGTTGTAAATAACTTATTTTCTATTTTACAACAATTCATTGTAAATCAACAATTTCAAAATAAAAAAGATTTAGAACAAGCATTAGCAAAAAAAGATAAAAAATAAGGAAAAAAGATGATACGAATAGAAGCTACAACATTAAGAGAAGCATATGAAGAGGCTGCTTCTAAGCTAGAGTGTTCAGCAAAAGAGTTAGAAGTAGAAATAATCCAAAAACCAAGTCCGGGTGTTTTTGGACTTTTCAAAAAAAATGCAATTATTGTAGCAACAAAAAAAGAGAAATCAAAAAAAGAAGAGAAAGAGAAGTTAGAAGAGGATGAGAAAAAATCTTCTAAGAAATCTTCTAAAAAAGAGGAAAAGAAAAAACACAAGAAAAAAGATGAAGATGAGGAAGTAGAATCTCATAAAAAAGAAAAAGGAAAATCAAAAGAGAAGAAAAAAGAGAAAGAGAAAGAAAAAGAAAAAGAAAAAAAAGAAGAGAAAAAAGTTAAAAAGAAAAAAACTTCTCTTATTAGTGATGAAGATGAATATTATGAAGCAATAGAAAATGAAGAATCATTTGCTGAGGAAACAGAGAAAGAACAAGATGAAAAAGAGATGTTAAGTGAGATTAAACGAGAATTAAAACATCTTTTTAAATTAACTTGTTTTGAGATTGATAAAATAAAAGTTTCATTATATGATGAACATACTGTTTCTATTGATATTAATGGAGAGGATTCTGCTTTACTTATAGGAAAAGAAGGATATAGATATAAAGCTCTTTCTTATATGCTATATAATTGGATTAATGCAAAATATGATATGCAAATCCGCTTAGAAGTAGCAGAATTTTTACAAAATCAAGAAGAAGCAATAGAAAAATATTTAGAAACTATTTATGAGATAGTTGAAGAAGAGGGAAGAGCTCAAACAAAAGTACTTGATGGTGTTTTAGTGCAAATCGCACTTCGTAAACTTCGTGAAGTATATCCAGATAAATATGTTGTTATCCGCTCAAATAGAGATGGACAAAAATATATTATTATCAATGATTTTTATTCAAATTAGATGATGAATAACGATACAATCTGTGCCATTGCAACAGCAAATGGCATAGGCTCCATAGCAATTATCCGTCTTAGTGGGGAAAATGCTTTAGAAATAGCAAAAAAGCTAACACATAAAGATAACTTTACTCCACGTTATGCAATACTTACAAATGTATATGATGTAGATGATGCTATCATAGATGAATCTATTACAATTTATTTTAAAGCTCCACACTCTTTTACAGCAGAAGATGTTGTTGAAATTCAATGTCATGGTGGATTTGTTGTTGCACAGTCTATTTTAAAAAATGCTTTGGCTTTTGGTGCAAGACTTGCAAATCCCGGAGAGTTTTCCCGTCGTGCTTTTTTTAATGGTCGTATTGATTTAAGTGAAGCAGAAGCGATTGCTCAGCTTATTGAAGCAAAAAGTGAAGATGCGGCAAAAGTTTTAGCTTTGCAGATGAAGGGTGCTTTAAAAGAGTATGTAGAGAATGTACGTGATGAGATGATACACATTTTGGCATATAGTGAAGTGACTATTGATTATGCAGAGGAAGACCTTCCAGAAAATATTGTTATTCAAATAGAGGAAAAATTAAAAAAACTTCAAAAAGATTTAACAAAAACACTTAATGCTTCAAAATCACGTGAAGGTTTAATGCAAGGTTTTAAAGTAGCTATTGTAGGAAAACCAAATGTAGGAAAAAGTTCTTTACTTAATGCTTTACTTCATTATGAAAGAGCGATTGTGAGTGATATCAAAGGAACTACACGTGATACAATTGAAGAACAAGTAAAAATTGGGACACATCTTATACGCATTATTGATACAGCAGGGATTCGAGAAGCAAATGATGCGATAGAACGTATTGGGATTCAAAAAAGTATTGAGGCTATTGAGCAAAGTGATATTGTGATTGCTTTATTTGATAATTCAAGAGTTTTAGATGACGAAGATAAAGAGATTGTATCTTTGCTTGAGAAATATGCAAAAGAGAAAAAAGTTATCTATGTGAAAAATAAAGTGGATTTAAAGAGTCAATTTATTTCAGATATTGATTTTGATGTGAGTTTAAATTCCAAAGAGAATGTAGATGAACTTATAGAAGTTTTAAAAAACATTATGGATAACAGTGTAGCAAGTGATGAGATTATGTTAATATCTCAAAGACAAATTACAGCAGTACAAGCTACATTGCAACATATCACAGAATCTTTTGAACCACTTTTTGACCAAGAGTTAGAGATTTTTTCTTTTCATATCAATGAAGCGATTAAAGCAATAGCAAGCATTACACGACCATTTGATAATGATGAAATGTTAGATAAGATGTTTGGCTCTTTTTGTTTAGGAAAATAGATGAAGTATTTAGCAATAGACCTTGGATTAAAGCGAATTGGTTTAGCATATTCTGCTCATAAAGATATTATCACACCCCTTCCAGCAATTATTCGAAAAAATCGAAATCAAGCTGCAAATGAAGTAAAAAAAGTAATTAAAGAGTGGGAGATTGAAAAAGTTGTTGTTGGAATTCCACTTGGTGGAAGCAGTGAAGAAGAGATGAGGCGACGCATTGCACATTTTATGAATTTGGTTGATTTTGATGGAGAGATTTTTTATCAAGATGAAGCCAGAAGTTCTTTAGAAGCACAAGAGCGAATGAAAGGGGAGATAAAATATCAAAAAGATGGAAGATTAGATTCCATCTCTGCTATGATTATTTTAGAGCGTTATCTTACTTAATAAAAACATTAGTAAATAATACCCAAAATGAAATAAATGAAAAAAATCGCTATAAGTATGTTAGCAAGTTCAATCTTATTAATGGCCGCAGATACAGCAGTAAATGAAGACTATAAGACACATGTTGAATTAGGATATGTAACAACATCAGGAAATACAGATACAGATACATTTAATCTTGGAAGTAGTGTTACAAAGAATTGGGGAAAGCATGCTTTTAAATTTACCTTAGATGCTCAATATGCAAAAAGTGGTAGTACTGAGATTAAAAATAAATATACAGCGGAGTTAACTTATAACTGATGCTTTTGCTTTTAATTACCTCATTGGTGTAAAACAAGATAAATTTTCTCAATACGATATCCAGTTTTATACAGGACCTGGTATCCAATATAAAGTTATCGAATCAAATATCCAAAACTTAGCTCTTGAATCAAATATTTTAGTTTCAGTTGATAACTATCGAGATAATTCTATTGACCAAGATGAATATGGAGCATTAGGTATTAGAGCAGCATATGATAGAAAAATCACAAAAACTGTAACATTTCAACAAGAATTAGGATACAGAACTGCACTTGATGATTTTGATAACTATTTTTTAAATTCTAAATCTGTTGTATTAGATAAAATAAACTCTGTTTTTTCAGCAGGTTTAACTTATAAAATTAGTTATGTAAACGATCCTGGTACATTTAAACATACAGATACTACTTTAGCAGTAAATCTCATAATGGATTTTTAATCCATTATGAGAGCCTATAGGACTTGAAAAAATCTTGCGGCTTCTTCTTCATCATCTGTGAGATTTTCTTTTGCAAAATCTTCATCATTTTGTATTTTATTGGTTATGGTTTCTTGACAATACGAAAATAAAACTTCTTTTGCTTGTTCATCATCACTTAAAAATCCCATTCCACTAAAATGATATGGTTCCTCTTTTTCGATACAAAATAAAATTCCATCACATTTTTCTTCTAAAACTTCTACAAGATTTCTATATGAGATGTTAAATTCATCAGCATACCAACCAATTTTTTCAAGTTCTTTATTGGCAAATTCCATCACACCATCTGCTGTGGTATCATCATAAGAAGCATAAGGAAGATGAAGTGGAAGAAGTTCTTGCCAATTTGCAAAAGCTTTGATGAGGATTCTATTTCCATCTTCAACGACTTGATAGTTTTTTCCAAGTGTTGTTGCTATGTTAAATGGCTCAGTAGAGAGGGGAGAGTTTGGTGTGAATTTTCCCTTATAAATAAGAGGCATATGTTTTTCGAAATTATCATAGATAACTTCTCCTTGTGTTGTGATGGCAAATATTTTTTGAGAATTGATTGCTTGTAAAAAAGCATTTTTATCTACTACGATAATCTCTTTGAGAAGATTAAATTTTTTCATTGGGTTTTCTTCCTTAATTTTTCTTCATATTATAAAAATTTTTGCTTTAATTGAGTATAATGTGGCAAATTTTTATAAACTTTGTAAAGTTTATTATTGAAGGAAAATAGATGGCATTAAATATTTATTATGACAAAGACACAAATCTTGATCTTATTAGAAGCAAAAAAGTTGCGATGATAGGATTTGGTTCACAAGGGCATGCTCACGCTGAAAACTTAAGAGATAGCGGTGTTGATGTTTGTATTGGTCTTCGTGAAGGTGGTTCTTCTTGGGCAAAAGCAAAAGCAAAAGGTTTTGAAGTTTTAACAGTGGCTGAAGCAACAAAAGTTTCTGATTTTATTATGATTTTATTACCAGATGAAACACAAGCAGAGATTTATGAAAAAGAGATTGCTCCAAATTTAAAAGAGGGTGCAACAATTGCATTTGGTCATGGTTTTAATATCCATTATGGTCGCATTGTTCCAAGAGCTGATATCAATGTAACTATGATTGCACCAAAAGCACCAGGTCATACTGTTAGAAGTGAGTTTGTTCGTGGTGGTGGTATTCCAGATTTAATTGCTGTTGGTCAAAATCCTTCAGGACAAACAAAAGAGTTAGCACTTTCTTATGCATCTGCTATTGGTGGTGGTCGTACTGCAATTATTGAAACAACTTTCAAAGATGAAACTGAAACTGACCTTTTTGGTGAGCAAGCAGTTCTTTGTGGTGGAACAGCAGCACTTGTTCAAGCTGGTTTTGAAACATTAACTGAAGCTGGTTATGCTCCTGAACTTGCATATTTTGAGTGTTTACACGAACTTAAACTTATCGTTGATTTAATGTTTGAAGGTGGTATTGCAAATATGAGATATTCTATCTCTAATACTGCTGAGTATGGAGACTATGTTTCTGGAAAACGTGTTATCAATGAAGAATCTAAAAAAGCAATGAAAGAGATTTTAAAAGAGATTCAAGATGGTAGATTTGCAAAAGACTTTATCTTAGAAGGTCAAGCAGGATATCCACGTATGAAAGCTGAGCGTGCAAACGATCAAGAAAAACTTATCACAAAAACTGGTGATAAACTTCGTGCTATGATGCCATGGATTTCAGCAAATAAAATTATCGATCAAGATGTAAACTAATTTTACATCATACACCACTTTTGAAGTGGTGTAAACTTCTTCTTTTACCCTTTTAAAATTTTTTGCATTCTTATAAGTGTTGAGAATAAGATTGCACTTTTATCCCCTTTTGTTGTTTTCATTTGAAGTTCACTCTCAAGTAAGAGTGTATGAAGTTTAAGATATGTTTTTGGTTTTATTTTAATGCTTTGAGAGGCCTTTTCCTCTACTACAAATTTTGGTGCATTGTAGCCTAAAATCTCTGTCGCATTTGGAATCCCATTGGTTCGTATATAGATATGAAACATATAGAGTGTTGTAAGGTATGATGTAATGCGAGTGAGGATATAGATTTCATCTTCTCCATGTTCTAAGAGATTTTGAAGGTCAGAAAAAAACTCTTTTTGTTCTAAAAGAGCTTTAATAAAATCATCAATATTTATCTCTCCTACACCATACACTAAAGTATCGATATCTTTTGTAGTGATTTCTCTATCATAAACACTGAGTTTTTCTAATTCATTTGCTGCTAAGGCAAGGTCTTTATTTTGGATATTAAGAAGATGAGAGAGTGTAAATTTATCAATTTTTATCTTTTTTTCTTGAGCAATGGATAACAGGATGTTGATTGCTTCATACCCTTTTGGATGGAAAAATCTCACTGCCATTGTTGAGCGTTTTCCAAAAAATTTTTTATTGTTATAGGTTTTATAATCTTGTCCATAATATGCAAAAATAAAAAGATTATTTTTATCTTTTTCACAATAATCACATAAGGTAAGGAGTTCATTTTTTGGGATTTTTTTATCACTTTTTACAATAAGAACATTATTTGAGCCAAATAAAGAGGCTTGAGAGAGGTGTGCTTTTGCTAATTGAAAATCATATTCATCATAATAAAATGTCAAGAGAGAGGCATCTTTTATATTTGATAGCATTTTTACATACATATCAATGAGAAAATGGCTCTCTCCAAAAAAGATTAAACTATTGGAGAGGGTTTTATTTTGGATATGTTTATCAAATTCACTCTTATACACACTATCCCTTATTCTATAATTTTGACATAGATTTTTGCTTTTGGAATGTCCACTTTTGTAATTGTTACCATTACATCTTCAAATAAAGAGATATTTTGAGGAGAAGCTATTGGGATAAGATGTGCTCCTTGTATCTCATCGTGAAGGGTTGCTTTTAGTTCTGGATTGGTTGATGTGATTCTTGCTTTAAAATTTTTGTTGAGGTTTTCTTGTGCCCATCTTGCAAATTTTCTAGCCATAAACTCTTGTTCAACAATGTCAGCTTCACGCTCTTTATCACTAATAGCCATACTTAAAGATTCTATGTTTCTTAAAACATAAGCTCCCTCTTCTTTATCATTTTTGGAAATAGCCTTAAGTAGTCTATGCACAATTAAATCAGAATATCTTCGAATAGGGGAAGTAAAATGGGTATATGCCTTAAATCCAAGTCCAAAGTGTCCTACATTATAAGGAGCATATCTTGCTCTCATTTGGGATTGGATAATGAGCTTATCCACTTCTGCTGAGAGATTCATCTGTTTTGCTTGTTCTTGGATTGCTGTGATTGTTTCTTTAATTGTTTGTTTTACTTCTACTGCAATCCCAATACCTGCTAATTCTTGATAGAGGATTTGTAATTTTGTTTGAGATGGTTCTTCGTGGATACGAAATAAACCACGGTCATATTTTGAAGCGGCTGCTTTGTTTGCTAATAGCATACAATCTTCTACCAAAGAGTGAGCTGGAGTTTCTTTGGCTATCTCTGTTTTGATGAGGTTTGTATTTTCATCAAGAAACATCTCTATCTCATCAGAGCGAAAATCATATCCAACTTCAAGCCGTTTTTTTCGAAGTGCATCTGTAAGAATTTTGAGTTTTGAGAGTGAATCAAAGATATTTTTTTCTGCTTCATTTTTTGCTTGAAGTTTTTTTTCAAAAAAATCATCAATTTCATCATAATTAAATCGTCTTTGGGAATGAATGATTGCTTCATACACTTCTGCTGAGATTGTTTGTAACGATTCTCTATCAATTTTCATCTCAAAAACATATGCAAGTCTATCTTTGTTTGGTTGCAGTGAACAGAGTGTTTCACTTAGTGCTCTTGGAAGCATAGGAACTGACCTATGAGGAAAGTAGATAGAAAAACTTCTATACATCGCTTCATCATCTAATGCCCCAAAAGGTTTAACATATTCACTCACATCAGCAATGGCAACATAGAGTGTGTCATTTGCATCATCAAAATAGATGGCATCATCAAAATCTTTTGCAGTCACTGGGTCTATGGTGCAAAATGGTAAGTGACGAAGATCTTTTCTATGAGGATAACGTGAAACATCAACTTCTTGAAATGAAGAAGCAATTTCTAAAACATCTTCATCAAATTGATCGTGTTTATTAAATTGAGCTAAAACAATTTTTTCATCAACTTTTGGGTCGTTGATATTTCCTAATTTTTCCATAATGGTATTGGTTTGGTTATTGATTTTAAAAAGGTCTCCAGCATCGTATTGGTTTAACTCTTCTATTGAGAGTTCTACTCCAACAGGATGGTTAGTTTTGAGATTGACAAGTGATTTATGCCCCTCTTTTATAAGGATATAACCAACACTATAACTCTCAATTCTTCCAACAATTTCACTCACAACACCACTTGGCGTTCCCCGTTTTCCAAGTAAACGCTTTACAATAACTAAATCTCCCTCTTTTGCATCACCAAGATCATCTCCACTGATTAAGAGATCTTTAACATTTTCTCCAATCACGTGAAGATATGCACGACCTTCTTGGATAACACCTATGGTTCCAGCTCTATATTTTGAGTGAAATTTATATACATCTTCTTTTTTAGTAAGATACTCTTTGGCAAGAAAATCGTTGATATATGTTCTTTCTTCTGGTAAGACATCTTGTTCGTGTAAGCCGTTTGTGAGTTTAATGAGTAAAGCTTTCAATTTAGTTTACACTCTCTAATGCTTTTTCAAAACTTGCCATATCAAGGTCATATTGTGTGATGAGTTCTTTTGCTTTTGCTTTAGTTTCATCAGTGATAACACCATTGAGCTGAACTGCTGTACGAACTACTTTTAAGATAGACGCGGCTCGTCTTTGGTCTTCATCTTTTACATTTTCAGGATCAACACAATGTGTAATAACATTAACAAGATTTTCTTCAAATTTCCATTGTTCAAAGATTTTTCCACTAACTTCAGCTGTTTCTACACCAATAACTTGCATCTCAGCTGCTTCAACATCTTGAAATTCTTTGAGTGCATCACGAAACTCTTCCTCTTTTTTTTCTGTCATAATCTCTTGAGCAATAATCACTTTTCCAATCTCCACTAAAAAAGCAGCAGGAGATAATACTCCCATAAGTTTGTTTTCTTTACGTATTGACCAAGCAGTAACAAGTGCATGTTGTTTTTTTGAAAGGGCTGAAAACATATCTGTTGTTATACCATATGGAGCAAGGTCAAGAGAAAAACTTTTTTTGACAATACTAGCAAGAGCAAAACCACGGATAGTTCCCATACCAAAGAGACTTACTGCTTGGCTGATATTATTGATTTCACGTGAAAAACCATAGAGTGGTGAATTGGCTGCTTTTAATATATCTGCAGTTAAAAGGGGGTCTTTTTCTAAGATTTTTGCCATATCATTAAAAGTGCTATTTGGGTCGTTGTAAACCTGCTCTATTTTCATAGCAGATTCTGGGAGTGGTGGGAGTTGTTTTATTTTTTTGAGTATTGCTTCTGTCATTGTGAAACCTCTATATTTTTTCCTTATTATAATATACTTATACTAAAATTTTATAGAGTATTAATAAAAAAGTGTTATTATTTGTGAAATTTTTATTTGAGGAGAAAAAATGCAAAAAGATGCAATGTTAAGACAATTAGGGTACACGCCAAATGAAGCGTTGTTAAAACAGTTAGAGAGAATTGAAAAAAATACTGCTGGATATGAAAAAATTCAAAAACATATTATGGATTTGCATGACCATTTAAAAGTAGATGGTTCATTTGTGGCATTATCAAACTCTCAAGATTATTTTAAAATAAAAATAGAAGCACCAAGTAAAGAGTTAGAAGCTGAAGCACATGAACAAGTAAAACGCTTTAGTGAAAAATACAAAATAACAGTAAAAAAATTAGATAACCATAAGAATACTTATTATATTATAGGATTTCACCATTAAGGTTTAAGAGGGGGTGTGAAATGTTTGTATCATCTTACAATACATTTTTTCACACACAAACAACTCTTCAAAATACACCAAAAAAATCTACAAAAAAAGAGGAAAGTGAGTCTTTTTCATATAATCGTCTTACAACCTCTTTATCCAAAGAGGAGTTTTCCTCTTCATTGTCATCATTTTTATTTACTGATGATGCTAAAAGTTTAAAAACTTTTCAAAATAAACTTAAAATACAATACCAATTACAAAAAGAGAAAACTTTACAAAAAGAACCATTTTCAAAACAAGCACCTCAAATAACACAGTTGGGTGGATTGAAAAATCTTTCTGTGAGTGATGTATCTGCTTTATATGCTCAAAATGCACAACCATATTCTGCGATGAAAAAACCATCTTATCCACTTATTCAAACTCCAAAAAACAATAAAATAGTTTCAAAAGAGCTTCAAAAGGCACAAGAGAAAGTATTAAGAGAAAAAATGATTCATACCTATCAAGAAAATGAAGAGTTTTTTACACTATCTGCTTAAAAAATTATAGAAATTAAGAAAATATTTATAACAAAGTATGGTACCATTAGCACAAGGAGTGAGATATGGACATTACAATTAGAAAAGCAAAGGTTGAAGATAAGCCTTTTATAGCAAAGATGATCCTTCAAAGTTCACGGCATGGGAAGAAGTTTGGTCTTTTTGATCTTCTTTTAGAAGATTTAGAAGATGTGGAGCGTTTAAAATTTTTGGAAGGGTTATGCGATACAAAAACAAAATATAATCTCAAAAATTTTTTAATAGCTGAACTTGATGAAAAACAAGTTGGAAGTTTGTGTAGTTATGAATATCAACAAGAGGTAGATGAAGAGTTTATAGAACTTTTTGAAAAAGTTGGGGTTCATAAAGATACTCTTTTAGAAGAGTTACATATTTTACAAAATTGTGATTTTAACTTGAGTAAAAAAACATTGATGTTTGATTGTATGGAAGAGGTTGAAGATTTTATCGATGTTGGTGTTTTAAAAGCTTTGATGCAAAAAAGTTTATTAAATGCAAGATTTAGAGGGTATCGTGTTGCTAAGACCGTTGTTGAAATAGGGGCATTAGATACACTTTTATTTTATAAAAAACTTGGATTTAAAGAGATAGAAGAAAAAGAGTGTGAAGCATATAGAGAAAGATATGGACGCTCTGGATTTGTATTGTTAGCTATTGAATTTTAGAGAAAGTATTTTTTATTTTCTAGCCATTTTTTTGTGCTAGAAAATAAAATAAATTAGTTAAAGAGTGCTTCAAGTGCATCTACACCGTCTTTTGCTTCTTCAATTTCACCTGTTGTTTCGTTTGTTGTGTGGTCTGTTTCGATGAGTTCTATTTGTAAACCTGTAAGCATTGAAGCAAGGCGGATATTGATACCACTTTTTCCAATAGCTTTTGATTTTTGGTCTGATGGGAGAGTGATGATTGCTTTTTCATTTTCCCCTTTTTCATCTTTTAGAATTTCAACATAAGAGATGATAGCAGGACTCATAGCACGTGATACAAAAAGTTCTGGGATATTTGTATATTCTATACAGTCAATATTTTCACCGATGAGTTCTTGACTTACTGCATTGATTCTTACCCCTTTAACTCCAACAGTTGCTCCAACAGCATCAATTTGTGGATGTGTTGAAGAAAGAGCTATTTTTGCTCTCTCCCCTGGAATACGTGCTGCTTTTTCTATAACAACACTTCCCTCAGCAATTTCTGGAACTTCCAATGCCAAAAGTGCTTCTAAAAATTTTGGACTTGTACGTGAGAGTTCTATTTGGATACCATGTTCTTTGTCTAAATTCACACGACGAACAACAGCCTTGATATGGTCTCCAACTTCAAATTTCTCTCCCTTGATTCTACTTTTCATAGGAAGTACAGCACGAATTTCATCGACATCGATATAAGTAGCATTTTTAGCATCGACTCTTGTAACTCTTCCAGATACAATTGTTCCTATTTTTGACTTGTATTTATTATATACTTCATCTTCAACAAGTCTTTGGACATGGTATTCTATCTCTTTATAGAGTCCAGCAGCAGCTGTTCTTCCGTAGTCTTCTAAGTTGTGTTCTATTTGGAGTTGGTCGTTGAGCTCAACTTGGTCATCATATTTTCTCGCATCAGAAATTGAGATGTAAGCTGGTGCTATCTCTTCATCTTGAAGTCGCTCATCATCATCTGCAACAATAGTAATTGTTTGAATAAGATTAATTTTTTTTGTTTTTTCATCAACAACCGCTTCAAATGCAAAATTTTTATTGATAACTCTTTTTGCAGTTTGAACAAACGCAGTTTTGAGAGCTTCTACGACTTTATCTGGTGCAAGACCCTTTTCATTTGCAATTGCTTCAGCAATATCTAATATTTTTTCCATTTGTAAAAGTATCCTATTTTGTATTCTTTTCATAAAAAACAGCTTTTATTGCTATTTTTTTCTTTATACCCTTTTATTTAAAATTAATTTATGGGAAAATTTCTTATGAAGTTTAAAATAATAGCTTAAAATTATTAAAATAGAGATGAAAATAAAAAAAATATTTGGAATAATTATTGCTCATTATTGATAAAAGGCAAAAAAAGGGAAGATAGATGGTAAAACGGCTTATTTTAGGTGTGTGTATGTTTGTTTTTGTTTTTCCATCAGACATCTTTGCTATCTCTTTAAAAGAGAGTATTATTGAAGCCGTACAAACACATCCTAAAGTAAAAGAAAAATTACGAATCTATCGAGCATCGCAACAAGAACTTCACATCGCAGAGTCTGACTTTTATCCAAAAATAGATGTTGTATCTCAAGTGGGTTATGAAAAATCTAGTGGTTTTTTGAGTGATACTGATACAAAAGGATATGAAAATTATGGACTTGTTCTTCAACTTTCACACAATATTTTTAATGGATTTAAATCGGGGAGTCAACTAAAATATCAAGAAGCACACATTTTAGCAATGGCATATGAGTATTTATCAACTGCCAATGATATTGCTTTTGCTATGGCACAGGCATATATTGAAGTTAAATTATATGACAAACAGTTAAAAATAGCTAAAGAAAATATAAAACTTTATAAAAAGATTTATCAAAATATAAAATATCGTACGCAACAAGGAAAAGCAACACGATATGATGTGAGTCAAGTGTTTGCTTCTTTGGCACGTGCACAATCCTATTTTTATGAAGTATTACAAAAATTAAATGATGCACGGTATAAGTATCGTTCTATCTTAGGAAAAATGCCAGAACTCTTGGAGATGGAGCCTCTTTCTTTTTCTGTTACAATGCCAAAAACTGAACAAATAGCTGCAACATATGCAATCAACCATAACCCTTTACTTTTTGCTTATAATTATAAAATTAAAATGATTCAGTCACTCAAAAAAGAGAGTGAGAGTGGATTTTATCCAAAAATTGATTTTGTTTTAAAACAAAATTATATAAATACCGATAACCCTTACCAAAATAAAGATGATAGTTTGAGTGCTTTGGTTGTTTTAAAATATAACCTTTATAATGGTTCAAAAGATAAAGCATTAGCACAACGAAATATTAGTTTTATCAATCAAGCTATCGAAGCTAAAAGAGTGCATAAAAAAGAGTTAGTAGAAGGGATTGATATAGCGTGGAATAGATATACTATGACACAAGCACAGCTTCCATATCTACAAAAATATATCTCAGAGAGTAAAAAAGTATTTCAGTTTACTTTACAAAAATATAATATAAATAAAATAACAGTCCACGAACTTCTTATGGCACAAAAAGATTTTATCGATGCAAAGCTTGCTGTAAATGATGCAAAATACCAATCTCTTATTGCTCAGTATAAAGTTCTGACATTGATGAATGTTTTTCCATCAATCATTGTTGGTTCAAAAGTAAATTTTGGAGCAATAGTAAATCTTTATACTTCCCAAAAAGCTCGTTTTATTTTAGATAAAGAGATTGTGAAATTTGATGTTGATGATGATAAGATAGCAGATAATAAAGATTTATGTGATAACTCTCTTAATGAAGATGATATTATGCCATATGGTTGTAAATATATTGAAGATATCAAACCAGATATAAATCTTTATTTACCGCATCTTCAACCAGTACCAACTCATAAAAGAAAAAAAGTACATAAAAGAAGTTATAAAAAGAAAAAGGCTGACCTTTCTTTATATTTTCAAATGCCTTCTCCAAAAAAAAAGAAAAAGAGAGAAGAAACTTCAAAATATTTAAAACCCGGAACATTTATGGCAGAAAATAAAATTCCTGACCCATTTCAAGATATTGCTGAGTTTCAAAAAAAACAAACTCCATTTAAGGTTACTCCTGCACAAAATGATAAGTTGGTAGATTGTATAGATGTTCCATCTTCGTATCAAGTTGATTCAAAAGGGTGTGCAAAATTGGCGACATTTTTAATTCCTTCTAATTTTGAGAAAAGTTCAGTTCCATTAAGTAAAGAGATGGAGAAAAAAATTATACAGTTGAGTCAATTTTTAAAACAAAATCCAAATTTAAAAATTCATATTGTTGGATATTCAAGTAAAACACCAACGAGTAATTATCTCTATAATCTCCAACTCTCAAAAAAAAGGGCAAAAAGGTTTAAAAAAGAGCTTGTAAAAAGGGGAGTTCCTTCTAATATGATTACAACAAATGGAAGAGGGTTTAACAATCCAGTTGCATCAAATGATACACCTCAAGGAAGACGGTTGAATCGTCGTGTAGAGATTACATTTTTGAGATAGATATGGAAAAAAAATTATTTTTTTATTCACTTCTTATTGCAACGACACTCTATGCATGGTCGTATGATGATGAAGAAGATGGAAGTTTTTCTCCTTCTGTGCATAAAACAATAGGTGTTCGTGATTTTTTATTTAGTAATAAAGCAAATGATAGTTTTTTTTATGAAAATAAATTTGAGAAAATTATCCGTTTTGATATGATTGTTTTTGTTGATGATGAGGTAGATGATAAATCAAAAGAGATACTCTATGATGCTATTCAAACAATTAAACGCTATCAAAATAGCAATAAAGATATTCGGGTAACTATCATTGGGCATACAAGTGCAGTTACAGAAGATGAAAATGAAAAATGTGTAGAATCAACGAGCTATGCAAAAGCAATATGTAATCTTTTTACATCATGTTTAACAAAAGAGGATGCAAGAAAAAAGAGTAAAGAGTATGCTGATTATATTGCAACTATTATGCATAAAAATCATATACGTAAAGATAAAACCATTGTAGAGTATCAAAGTGGAAATGATTTGGCATATAGTGATAGCACACAAAAAGGAAGAGACCTTTCTAATCGTGTTATGATAACTTTGTATGTTAAATCAAGAAATAAAGCAGAAAATATTTATACTTCAAGAGGTCGTGTAAAACAAAGAGACAGAGATAAAGATGGAGTACAAGATACAGCTGATGAATGTCCAAATACACCTCGAGATGTAAAGGTAGATAGATATGGTTGTGCTTTGGAAAAAGAAGATGATTATATCAATGAAACAGCAGAGGAGTTATTTAAAAATGACCCTTTTGCAGATGATAGCTCTTTGCAAAAAAAACAAGATATTTCACAAAAAGATGATGATATTTATAGTGATGATAGTTTTCAATATAGCCATCCAAGAAGAAAGGTGGCTATTGTAGAAAAAGATAGTGATAGTGATGGTGTTCTTGATTCTCAAGATAGATGTGCTCAAACACCATTTGGTGTTGTTGTAAATGAGAATGGTTGTCCTATTGATAGTGATGATGATGGTATATTTGATTATCAAGATAGATGTCCAGATACACCACAAGGGGTGAATGTTGACCAATATGGGTGTAGGGTGGTTTCAGTGGTAAGAAAGATTTTGCCTGTTCATTTTAAAGATGGTTCAAGAAGGATGAAATATGAATCCTATCCCCTTGTAAAAAAATTTGCAAGATATCTAAAAAATCATCCAACCTATCGTATTGATATTATAGGACATACAGATAATCGTGGAGATGCTTATAAAAATTATAAACTCTCACTTGCAAGAGCAAATGCACTCAAAGAAGCATTGATTGTAGAAGGGGTAGATGCAAGTCGTCTTAAAGCCTATGGAAAAGGGGAATCAGAACCCATTAGAAGCAATCGTACTCCAGAAGGTAGAGCTGCTAATAGAAGGATTGAGATTAAGATTTATAAGTAAGAGAATATAAATAGATTAGAACTTGGATTTGATGATTTGAAAAATATCATTATTTTGATAAAGATATTTTCTGAGTTTTGGTTCGATTTTTCGTTTTCTACATTCCTCTTTAAACTCTTTTGGTAAAGGGGTATTATCTTTTAAAAATGGGGCTATAAAACAATATTTTTGTGTAAAAGTAACAACAAATTTTCTTGCTATGATGGTTGTTGTTTGTTGTTTGAGGAGTGTTTTTTCAGAAGCACTCATCATAAGATTGTTTTGTTTGAGGTATTGGTCTATTGCATAGATATTGCTTCTTTGGTTGTGAAGTAAAAAATAAGCAAAATCTTTTATTGTTGTTATTTGGATTGGTGTGATGAGGTTTTTTCTATCTTCATCAATATATTGAAAACTTTTTTTAATCCCTTGGAGATATTTTTGCAAAAGTGGGGTGGTGTAGTTGTGGCGAAATTCGTTTCGTTTGATGGTTGTATCGTTGTTTGTTTCATCAAAAAAGTATTGAATATTATGTTTATGAAGATATGCAAGGAGCTCTGTTTTATCATAATCTAATAAAGGACGAATGATTGTATGAGTTGATTTTTTTTCTTCTTGTTGCATTCCTGAGAGTTCTACACATCCAGCACCTTTGCAAAATTGCATCAACATCCATTCAAATCTATCTCCTAAATGGTGTGCGGTTAAGAGATGGGTGTAGCTATATTTTTGTATGAGTGTTTCAAAAAAATCATAGCGTATTTTTCTTGCATTTGCTTCAAAGTTATTGTTAATTTTTGGACTTTGAAAGATATGGCATTGGAGATTGTATTGTTTTGCAAGGAGTTTAGCATACGCTACCTCTTCTTTGCTTTGTTTTCTTATATTATAATCGACAATGGCAATATCAAAGGGTATATTGTGTTGTATAAGGAGAAAAAAAAGTGCAGTAGAATCTCCCCCTGCTGAAAAAGCAAGGAGATTTTTTGTTTTTTGTAGTGTTGTGATGAGCTCTTTTTTAAGCATTATGGACAGTTGCCATTAAGATATCTCCTACAATATCTGTAATAGTAGCATCATAAATCACACCAAAAGCCAACTCTTCATCTTTATCTCTATCATTGACATAAATCTCTCCATCTATCTCTGGAGCCCAGTGTAGCTCTTTTGCACTGAGAAGGTATTCGTGTTCGCTACTCTCTCCATCTATAACAATTTTTGTTCTTTTCCCAATTCTATTTTGTAGAGATTTTTGCATCGCTTCATTAGCAATATCTCCAAGGATTTTTGTTCTTTGTTCTATAATATCTTTTGGAATTTTTTCATCCATATCATAAGCATAGGTTGTTTCTTCATCAGAATATGCAAAAACATTTATCCTATCAAATCCAAACTCTTGTGCAAATTGACACATCTCTTCAAACATTTTTGGTGTTTCTTTTGGGTGCCCTACGATAAAACTTGTGCGGATAAATGCATTTGGCAAAGACTTCATATAGTTAAGAAGCTCTAATGTTTTTTCTTTTCCAAATCCACGCTTCATTATCTTTAACATCTCATCGTTGATATGCTGGATAGGCATATCAAAATAGTTATGAAAAATTTTACTTTTTGCAATATTTTGAAGCATTGTTTTTGTTGTTGTAGATGGATAAAGATATAAAATTCTTGCACTCTTTACCCCTTCAATGAGTTCTATTCGTTGAATAAGTAAAGAGATACCATCTTTGATATCTTTATCACGTAAATAGGAACTTGAATCTTGCGATACAAAACTAAAATCATAAAATCCACGTTTTACCAAACTCTCGACCTCTTTTGCAATAGATTCAAGAGTTCTGGATTGGAGTTTTCCTTTAAAAGATGGAATAGCACAAAAACTACAAGTTTGATTACACCCTTCTGAGAGTTTGATATAAGCATGATATGTAGAACCTGTAACAACACGCTCAGCTCCATCAATGAGATATACTTCTTGGCTAAATTGGCTTTTTTTCTCTGCTAAAAGCTCATCTATACGTTCATAATCTCCAACCCCTGTAAAGATATCTACTTCTGGGAGTTGTGTTGTGAGTTCTTCTTGATATCGCTCACTCAAACATCCAGCCATCACTAAAACACTATCCTCTTTTCTTTCTTGATGAAGAGATAAAACAGTATTTATTGATTCTTCTTTTGCAACATCAATAAAGCCACAAGTATTTACAATGATAACATCAGCATCACTATTATCATCAGTTAATTCAAAGTTTTTTAACCGTCCCATCATAACTTCTGTATCAACTAAATTTTTTGTACATCCAAGAGAGACAACGTGGAGTTTTTTGCTCATATTCCTACTTTTTTATAAATTTTCTTAATAAAATAATATCTATTAGTGTGTTAAATTTCCTTGAAAATAATAGTAACATTAAGATAAGTTGATTTATGTCATAATTCTCTTACTTACAAAAGAATGGAGAAAAAATAATAAAATGAGTGTAAGAAAACTTTCTGATTTAAAAGAGGGACAAAAAGCAATTATCAAAGAGATTGGTGATATTGGTGAATTAAAACAAAGACTTTATGAACTTGGGATTATTTGTAAAGAACCACTTGAAATTGTGAGAGTGGCTCCATTTGGAGATCCTATTCAAATAAGGGTAGAAAATAATAATATTGCTATACGTAAAGAAGAAGCAAAGAAGATTTTGGTTGAGAATCTTTCTGCAAGGAAAAAAATATGATAACGATTGCATGTGTTGGTAATCCAAATGTAGGTAAAACAGCACTTATTAATGCCATAGCAAAAAGTGACTTGGAAGTTGGAAATTGGTCTGGTGTAACAGTTGAAAAAAAAGAGGTTGTTTTTGAGCATAATAATATAGCCATACATCTTTTTGATCTTCCTGGTTCTTATACCCTTTCTCCTTATACTTTAGAAGAAAAAGTAACTCAATCTGTACTTTTAAAAGAGTCCATAGATGCTATTGTAAATGTGGTTGATACGACTAATTTAAGAAGAAATCTTTATCTTACTTTAGAACTTATTGAGATGCAAAAGCCACTTGTTGTATCATTAAATATGTATGATGATTTTTCAAAAAGAGGGTATGATTTAGATATTAAAAAACTTGAATCTCTTTTAGGAATGCCATGTATAGCTACAATAGCATCAAAAAAAATAGGTATTCAAAAAGTTTTAGATTCCGTAGTTCAAAATGTGAATGATAAAAAAATACCAACTAAAATTGTGTATCAAGAACATTTAGAAAAAGAGATAAAATTATTATCTCATAAAATGAAACATCTTGATTTTCATATTTCAAAAAGATTTATAGCAATAAAACTGATAGAAGATGATACATTGATTCAAGAGATGATAGAAGCACAAAAAGCAGATTATTTAATAGAACAAGCTAAAGAAGCAAGACAAAGATTACAAAGCCATTTCAATATGCCAATAGCCAATATCATAACACATTTACGTTATGAAGTGATAGACAAGATTTTAGAAAAGGTTTTAAAAAAACCAGTTGTTGATCGAGTTGTTTTAACTGATAAAATAGATAGTTTTGTATTAAATAAATATTTGGGTATACCAGTATTTTTATTATTTATGTATTTGATGTTTAAATTTACATTTGATGGAAGTGCCCCTTTAATTAATTGGATGGGAAGTTTTTTTGAAGATTTTTTATCACCACATTTAAGAGGAAGTTTAGATTCTTTACCAAATTGGCTTGTCTCTTTAATTACAGATGGTATTATTAGTGGTGTGGGGCTTGTTTTGTCATTTTTACCACTTTTGTTTTTTCTATATCTTTTTATGGCTATTTTGGAAGAGAGTGGTTATATGGCAAGAGTTAGTTTTTTACTTGATAAATTGGCACAAACACTTGGAGTCAAAGGAAATGCTTTTATATCTTTGATTATTGGTTTTGGATGTAATGTCCCAGCTATTTATGCAACACGAACTCTTACTTCAAAAAGAGAGAGAATTATCACAGCTTTAATGGTACCGCTTATGAGTTGTAGTGCTAGACTACCAATATATGCTCTTTTTACCTCTTTATTTTTTAAAGAAAATCAAGCACTTGTAATAATGAGTCTTTATTTTTTGGGAATTGTATTGGCATTTTTTATTGCATATATTACAAATAAATTCTTACCAAAAAATGAAATAAAACCATTTTTTTTAGAGCTTCCAACTTATCATACACCAACTTTTAGAGCTATTTGGATATCAATGAAGCCAAAGTTAAAAGATTTTATCTATAAAGCAGGAAGTCTTATTGTTTTAGCTTCAGTATTGCTATGGGGAATTATCAATCTTCCACTAAATAGTAATGCAAACAATTCTTATCTTGCTCAATCAGCACAAACTATTACACCTCTTTTTAAACCAGTAGGTTTTGGAGAACATTGGGAGCCCGTTGCTGCATTGATTCCAGGAACTTTAGCAAAAGAGGTTGTTGTTGGTTCTCTTGGAACAATATATGGTGTTGAAAATCAAAAAAAATCGATAAAAAAAGAGGGTGTTGTAAAAGATTTATATTTTCAATTGACAACTCTTTTTCAATCTTTAAAATTATCAGTTATGAATATGCTTACATTTGATATACAAATCCTGCAAAGTTCTCAAAAACCAAGTTTATTGATGCAAAAATTACATTCACAGTTTAAAACGTCATTAGATGCATTTAGTTATCTTGTATTTATACTATTGTATATTCCTTGTGTTTCCACAATGGCAGCTATAAAATCAGAATTTGGTTGGAAGTTACTTGGTTTTGAGATAGTGTTTTTACCATTATTTGCCTATATGGTATCGTTTTTTATTTATAAATTTGGCTCTTTCTTAGGTTTTTAAGATACAATTTAAATAAGGAAAAAATATGATAAATAGACTTCAAAAAGCAACTATAAATACATCAAAATCATTATTTATGGTTGCACCAATGGTGATAGCTGTTATTGGTCTTGTAGGTTTGGTAGAGGTATTTATTACTCCTAAGATGATTCACTCTTTTTTTAATGCTTCTGTTTTGCATGATACATTGATAGGGACATTTGTTGGTGCAATTTCTGTGGGACAGCCATTTTTGAGTTATATTATTGGTGGAGAACTTTTAAAAGATGGGGTTTCTTTTTATGCAGTGACAGCATTTATACTTTCTTATGTTACTCTTGGTGTTGTTCAACTTCCTTTAGAATTTTCTATCTTTGGTACTTGGTTTACAATTTTTCGTAATATATTGAGTTTTATTTTTGCAATTCTTATTGCGTGGGCAACTGTTTTTAGTATTAATATTTTTGAAAAGATTATTGTATGAATCAGAAAAAAACATCTAAAAATAAAAGTGGCATTATTAGTGGCATTATTATGCTTGTGCTTGTAGTAGTGCTGTATGGGGTGCTTTATTATTATCATCCTGAAAAAATATTAGCATCACTTCATGCAAGTTTTAAGATTTTTAAAATGATAATACCTATTTTACTTATTGTCTTTTTTCTTATGGCTTTGCTTAATACATTTTTTGATGAAAAAAGTATTGTAAAACATTTGGGAAAAGATAGTGGAGCAAAAGGTTGGGGAATTGCTCTTTTTGGTGGAATACTCTCTCATGGTCCTGGGTATATTTGGTATCCAATGTTACAAGATTTGCGTGAAAAAGGGGCACTTGATGGTCTTATAGTAGCATTTTTATATACTCGGTCTATCAAACTTCCATGGTTACCACTAATGATAAGTTATTTTGGGATAATATTTACTATCATACTTACACTTTATGTTATTCTTGGTGCATTTATACAAGGTATGATAGTAAATAAACTAATGAAAATTCAATCCAATTAAATTTTTTTATAAACCCTCCCACTCAAACACAGAGATATTTTTTAGATTTTCATCAAACTCTATTCCAATAAGATAGATTTGTTTATTTTTGGTGAGATACTTTTCGTAGTATTTTTTTTCTTTGATTTGCTTAAGTGCATTTGTGGTGTTGTTTTGCATTTTAAATTCAATGATATAGATTGTATTTTCTACAAATAAAGTTAAATCAATTCTTCCTTTATTTGTAACATCTTCTCCTATTATTTGTATGCCAAGGGAAGCTAAGTAGGTATAGATAATAGTTGCATAAAAACCTTCATAGTGAGCTATATCATTTTTTGCATAGTTATTATAAGGGATAGATGCAAACATTGTAAAAAGAGATTGTTTGAAACTCTCTATATCACCACTACTTAAAGCTTTATAGATATTTTTTTGTGTTTGTTGTTTGAGTGTGTGGTTTTGTTTAAAGAGTGTATCGAGTATATAGTTATAAAAAGAGAGTTTTACTTCAATGTTTGGAATTTTGAGTTTATATCTTATCTCAGTTGCAAATCCCATATCTTCTATAATCATCTCATCTATTGTTAAATACCCACTTTGATAAAGGATAACTTCTAAATCTAAGTTTTCAATATCAAAACTATCTAATATCCTTTCATCAACAATGAGATGTGAGAGATTTGGAAGGAAATAGTTATTGTTTTGAATGAGTTTTATTAAAAAAGTAGGGCTTCCTGTCTCAAACCAATAGTTTCTATAAAGATAGTTTTGAGAGATAAAAAGCAGTGTATCAAAAGGGTTATAAATGTCATCTTTTAAAAAATTATATCCATTATAAAAATTTTTAAACTTCTCTAAATCCACACCTTCTAAGTAAGGCAAAAATGTATTTTCTATATCATTTTGCGTGTATCCACAAATATTTCCATATACAGGGTCTAAACTAATATCTGTAAGCATATTAAGCCCACTAAATATACTTGCCTTAGAAAATTTACTCACCCCTGTTAAAAAGGTAAATTTTATATATGCATCACTCCCTTTGATAACAGAGTATAAACCCTTTATAAATTCTCTATGTTCTTTGGCTTGTTCTATATCATCTATCATATCTAAAATAGGTTTATCGTATTCATCTATGAGAATAACTACCTTTTGATTATATTTTTCACTTGTTTTTGTGATGAGTTCATAAAAGCAAGAAGGGTGGTCTTTTGGTGCTTCACACGCAACACCTAATCTCTTTTGATTTTGTGTGATGAAATTTATAGTATTGAGTTTTAAATCTTCTAAACTTCTATTTTTCCCATCCCAGCTTATTTTTATAACAGGATATTTTATACTCCAATCCCATTTATCATAAATAGCCAAACCTTCAAAAAGTTCTTTATTTCCTTCAAAAATATTATGTAAAGTATCTAAAAAAAGGCTTTTTCCAAATCTTCTTGGGCGAGATAAAAAGGCATATTTGTAGTTATTTATCAAGTTATATGCAATATCTGTTTTATCTATGTAGAGATAATTATCTGTAATTATTTCTTTAAATGTTTGTATCCCTATTGGAAGTTTTTTAAGCTTTGACATCTTTTACCTTTGAGTTATTCTATTTTGAAATACAGATGAAGTAATTATACCAAGATTGGTATTTTTTAAAATATAATTAATGATTTTTTTTGATTAGGATCTTATGTTTGAAAGTTGAAGTGGCTCCGGATACTGGATTCGAACCAGTGGCCAAGTGATTAACAGTCACCTACTCTACCGCTGAGCTAATCCGGAATGCATTTTGTAATTGTGGCGAAATTATACTTTATCTCTTAAAAGTTGTCAAGTATTTTTACAAAAAAAAGCAACTCCATTTTGGAGTTTGCTTTTTATTTTACAAGTTCTTTTATTTTTTGTACTACTGATGGGTCTTCTAATGTAGAGATATCTTGTGTGATAGCTTCCCCTTTTGCAATGGAGCGTAAAATTCTTCTCATAATTTTTCCTGAGCGAGTTTTTGGAAGTCCTGGCACAAAAACAATATCATCACAAATAGCAATATTTCCTATCTCTTTTTGAATCACTGCATTGATAGCTTTAACCTCTTCAACTTCATCAGCAATTCCATTATCAGATTTTAAAACAACATAAGCAAAGATAGCCTCCCCTTTTATATCATGTGGTTTTCCAACAACGGCAACTTCAGCAACATTTGGATGTTTTTTAATTGCTGCTTCTATCTCTGCTGTTCCCATTCTATGTCCACTTACATTGATAACATCATCAACTCTTCCTGTGATTGTAATGTATCCATTTTCATCATAGACAGCACCATCACCAGTAAAATACACCGCTTTTTCATCTTTTTTGACATCACTAAAATACGACTTCACAAATCGCTCTTCATCTTGCCATACTCCACGAATTTGTGAAGGCCATGGGCGAGTGATACACATATATCCTGTCTCTCCAACTTCTACTTTTTTCCCTGTTTGTGGGTCAAGTATCTCTCCCATAATTCCTGGAAGTGGTAAAGTAGCACACGCTGGTTTAATAGGTGTTGCTCCAGGAAGTGCTGAGATGATGTGTCCTCCTGTTTCTGTTTGCCAGTATGTATCAACAATGGCACATTGTGAATTTCCAACTTTTTCATAGTACCATTTCCACGCAGGTGGGTCAATTGGTTCTCCTACTGTTCCAAGTACTTTTAAACTACTTAAATCATATTTGCTTGGTTCCTCTTCTCCCATTTTATGCAACACTCGAATTGCTGTTGGTGCTGTGTAAAATTGATTGATTTTATACTCTTCTACCATTTTCCATGGACGACCAGCATCTGGATAGGTTGGTACCCCCTCAAACATCACAGTTGTTGCACCCATTGCAAGTGGTCCATATACAATATAAGTATGCCCCGTAATCCAACCAATATCAGCAGTACACCAATACGTATCATTTTCCTTGACATCAAATACCCATTCCATTGTCATTTGTGCCCAAAGAATATATCCTGCTTGATTGTGTTGTACCCCTTTTGGTTTTCCTGTCGAACCTGAAGTATAAAGCAAAAATAACGGGTCTTCACTCTCCATCACTTCTGCTTCACAATACACATCTTCTGTTTTTATTAGTTCATTATAAGAATAATCTCTCCCACTTATCCATGTAATATCTTCACCATTTCTCTCAATAACAAGCACTTTATTTACAGGAGTTTCTCCTTTTAAAGCTTCATCAACAATAGGTTTTAACATATATGGCTTATCTTTTCTATATGCTCCATCTGCTGTAATAACAACTTTTGCATCAGCATCTTCTATCCTATCACGAAGTGCCTCAGCAGAAAATCCACCAAAAACAACAGAGTGAATAGCTCCAATTCTCGCACACGCAAGCATCGCATATGCAGCTTCTGGAATCATTGGCATATAAATAACAACACGATCCCCTTTTTTGACATCAAATTGATTTTTTAAAAGATTAGCAAATCGATTCACATTATAATAAAGCTCAAGATACGTAATGATTTGCTTATCGCCACGATCCCCTTCAAAAATGATTGCTGCTTTATTTTTGCGTGAATCTAAATGACGGTCTATACATTGTTCAGAAACATTAAGTTTTCCACCATCAAACCATTTCACAAAAGGGTGATTTGATTCATCTAACACAGTATGAAAAGGCTCTTTCCACGTGATTTTTTCTTTGGCAAATCTCCCCCAAAATCCTTCATAATCTTCATATGCTTCTTCTTGGAGTGCTTGGTATTCACACATATTTTTAATTCTTGCATCTTTTGCAAACGCCTTATTTGGATAAAAAAGATTTGTTTGTTTTTCTAACATTTTCTTTTTCCTTTGTAATTTTCTTTTTTGATGAGTAAAAGGTGCAAAAAATTCTATATTGCCAACCTTTTTTTTCACAATTTTTCCACTCTTTACAAGCTTTTTAAATCGCTCTTGAGAGGCTGTATCAAATAAAAATAAAATATCATTCCAACTTAATGGTCTTTTATCGAGTGTATTTAAAATCTCTTCATCGCTATATGCAAGGTTGTGAGGTTGAGTATTAGAGCGTGAGACAATATGAATTGGTAACTTTTTATCAAATAAAAGTGCCATTTGATGAAGTTCTTGATAGCTTACTTCTTTTACATTATAAGCAGGTGGTCTATCTATCGTCCCTATATCAATCCTTGTTACATTATGTAACTTTAATAACACTTCATTTAATTTTGCAATCTCTTTTGGAGTATCATTGACCCCTTTGACAAAAAGAATCTCTATAAAAACCTTTCCTTGATATAACTTGGTAAATTCTATCATTTTTTGGATAATAGTTTTTATATTGATATGAGGATGTGGTCTATCTATCTTTTTAAAGATATCTTCACTCACAGCATCTAAAGAAAATTTAACTTGGTCAAGTTTTAAAAGAGAATGAAATACTTTTTCATCGACTAAAGTTGCACTATTTGTCAAAATGAGTGTTTGTGTGTTTTTCTTTATGATATTGATTTTTTCAATGAGTTCATCAAGATAAGGATACAGTGTTGGTTCACCATTAGCAGTGAGAGTAATGACATCAACCTTATCATCAAGGTGTTGTTGTAATTGCTTGATGATAGTTTCTACTCCAACCACATCTTCTTGTTTTTCTACACTCAAAGAGGGTGCTAATTCGCAGTACAAACAATCAAAATTACACTGTTTTTTTGCAGGAGAGAGGTCTATACCCAAAGAAAAACCAAATCTCCTTGAGTATATTGGACCAAATATAGTATTCATCTATTTTTTACTAACGCGATGACACTCATTGACAAAATGGATTGCATTTTCAACTGGAACATCTGGAAGTATTCCATGCCCTAAATTAAAAATGTGTCTTTGAGAATTCATCGTTTTTTGTAAAGATTCAACACACTCTGTTGTCATCTCTTTAGAATAAAGCCTTGTTGGTTCCATATTGCCTTGTAGGACATATTTCTCTCCAAGTTTATCTTTTGCAAATTGCATAGGAGTTGACCAATCTACCCCAAATACATCAAAATTTCCATATACATTTTCTAAAAATGGTGCAACCCCTTTTGGAAATAAAATCACTGCAATATGTGGATATTTTTCTTTGATATATTCTGCAATTTCTACCATATATTGCCACGAAAATTCATCATATTTACTTGGTTCAATCGCAGATGCCCACGAATCAAAAATCTGCACAGCCTCCACACCAGCTTCTATTTGTTTTTCCAAATACAGTTTTATTACTTCTGTTACTTTTTTTAAGATGTTATGCAGTAAAGTTGGATTGGTATAGAGCATTTTTTTAGATACATTATAGGTTTTTGTGCCTTGTCCTTCTATCATATATGTAGCAAGTGTCCAAGGAGCCCCTGTAAAACCAATGAAAGCTTCTTCTCTGTTTTGCAATTTTTCTTTTACAATTTTAATTGTTTCATATACATAAGTCAGCTTTGAAGCCGCTTCCTCTCCACCTATTAATCTATCAAGGTCTTCTTGTGTTTGAATAGGGTCTGAAAATTTTGGTCCCTCCCCTTTTACAAAAGAAAGGTCCATCCCCATCTCATCTGGAATCACTAAAATATCACTAAATAAAATAGCCGCATCCACCCCTACAATATCAAGTGGTTGTAAAGTAACTTCTGCGGCTTTTTTAGGATCGTGACACAAATCCAAAAAACTCCCAGCCTCTTTACGTACTTCCATATATTGTGGTAAATACCGTCCTGCTTGACGCATCATCCAAACAGGAGTATATGGTGTTTCTCTTCCAAAACAAGCATCTATAAAAACTTTACCCATGACTTTTTCCAACCTTACTTAAAAAATATAATCCTACCGATACAGCAGCAATAGAAAGAGCAAAATACAACATCTCCAGTGCACCGTGGTATTCTACGTGTCCCACTTTTTTAAAAAAACTCACCACCAAAACCATCACAATAACTTTACTAATTTTATCTTTTAATTGGTCAAGTGAGTGAATAGCTAAAATCTTATTTTCTTTCCCATCTTCTTCTCTTGCAACATCTATTTCAGAGATAAAAAGCTCATACAATCCAAAAGAAAATAAAAGCATCACAACACCAATTAAATACAAATCAACTGCCCCAATAATCTCTCCAACAACCTCTTCGTGAAATTTATCTGGATGTGCATGTGTAAGATATGTATTTATCACATAAGAAGCAACTTCATAAATATCAAAAGATGCTACTACAAAAAGTGTTACTGCCCCTACCAAACCAAATAAAACAGCAGATATCACCATAAATCTTGAAGCCCAAAGACTCCATTCAAAACCCCTCTCTAACATTCTTACATCTCTCCCATCTCAATAAATTTTTGAGCAATACGAACTGCATTTGTTGCCGCACCAACTCTTAAGTTATCAGCTACAACAAACATATGAAGCATATTTTTAGAGTAGTTATCATTTCTAATACGACCTACAAATGTTTCATTTTTTTCTGTACACATAGAAGGCATTGGATATAATTCTTTTGATGGGTCATCTACAACAACAATATTTGGAGCTTTTTCTAAAATAGCTCTTGCATCATTTGCATCTACTTCATTTTTAAAAGTCATTGTAACAGCTTCTGCGTGACCACGAAGTGTAGGTACACGAACACAAGTTGCACTCAAAGCGATATCTTTGTGCATAATTTTTGTTGTTTCATTGACCATTTTCATCTCTTCTTTTGTGTATCCATTTTCTGTAAATACATCAATTTGAGGGATAACATTTAAAGCAATTTGCTGATTAAATGCTTTATGTTCTGATTCACTTAATTTAAAAGCAAAAAAATCTTTCATTTGATTTACAAGTTCTTCCATAGCACTTTTTCCAGCCCCACTTGTTGCTTGGTAGGTTGCAACATCAACACGCATCAAATCAAATGCTTCATCAAGTGGTTTGAGTGCTTGAACCATTTGAATAGTTGAACAATTTGGATTTGCAATAATCCCTTTATTTTTCCAAAAAGCAATATCTTGAGGATTTACTTCTGGAACAACTAAAGGAACCTCTTTATCCATTCTAAAATGGGATGTATTATCAATCACAACAGCACCAGCTTTTGCCGCAAAAGGAGCATATTTTGCACTTACACTTCCACCTGCACTAAATAAAGCTATCTCAATATCATATTTTTCAAATACATCTTCTGTTAATTCTACAATAGATAACTCTTTTGATAAAAAAGTTACTTTTTTCCCAGCACTTCTTGCACTTGCCAATGGTAAAAGTTTATTAACTGGAAATTTTACCTCTTCTAAAACTGCTAAAATCTCTTCACCAACAGCACCATTTGCACCAACAACTGCAACATTATATTTTTTCATTTTATCTCCTATTTTCTAAATAAAGTTCTTTTGCTTCTATACTATCTGTCTCACTTAAAATAACAGCTCTCTCTATTACTGAAATAAGCTCACGAATATTTCCCGGCCAATCATATGAGAGTAACTCCTCTTGTGCTTTTAAAGAGAGTGTTTTTTCTTTAAAATCATATTTTTGACAATACTCTTTTATCATATGATTTGCAATGTCTAAAATCTCATCTTTTCGCTCTTTTAGCGGTGGAATATGTAAAGGAATTGTATTTAAACGATAGTACAAATCTTCTCGAAATTCCCCATTTTTAATTTTTTCATTTAAATTTGCATTAGTTGCTGAAATGATGCGAATATCTATCTTGATAGTTTGAGAAGAACCAAGCCTTTGAATCTCTTTTTCTTGAATAGCACGTAAAAGTTTTGCTTGGATATGATATGGCATCTCCCCTATCTCATCTAAAAATAAAGTCCCACCATTTGCAAGTTCAAATTGTCCCGGTTTTGCTTGAAGTGCATCAGTAAATGCACCCTTTTCAAATCCAAACAATTCACTCTCTATCAAATTTTCTGGAATAGCGGCCATATTAATTGCAACAAAGGGCTTTTTTGCACGTGGGGAATTGTTATGGATATATTTTGCAAAAACCTCTTTTCCAACACCACTTTGCCCAAGTAAAAGGACACTAGCATCTGTTTTTGCGGCTTTATTTGCAATATTTAAAACATTGCTTAATGCTTTTGATTGTCCTAAAAAACCACTTTGATTCTCTTTTTGTTTCCCTTTTTTAGAGGATTGTACTTTTTTTACAATACTCTCCCGCTTAATAGCATCAATAAGTGTATCTATATCAAAAGGTTTTAATAAAAAATCTTTCACCCCAAGATGGATTGATTCTATGGCTCGTGTTAGTGTTGCATTTCCTGTCATAATGATAACATCAAAGCGACCACCGAGTTCTTTGATAAACTCTATCCCATCCATCCCCGGCATATTAATATCAGTAATCACCAAATCAAAACTATCATCAAGATGTTTAAGTGCATCTTTGGCATTTTTGAATGTTTTTATGGAAAACTCTTCATAATCACTCATAGAAATTTCAAGAGATTTTCTCATATTGATATCATCTTCAACTATTGCTATTTTCAAACAACTACCCTTACTTAATATGCTCGATTGTAACAAAATCTTCATTAAAATCGACTTTGAAACAAGTTGTTTTGAGTGTAACTATTGTTGTTGATTGGATTTGAAAATTATTTGCTGTGTTATAAGATTGGATATAAAAACCAATCTTTTTTATATAATCAAAAAAAGGACTATCTGGTTCTTTGAGAAGTTGTTGTAATGTCTTGTGTTTTGGATTATTTAAAATAATTTTTTCATATGGTATGCCCTCACATTTTTGCATTGCTTGTGATATAAAAAGTTGTTCATTATATAACACTGCATTTTTGACAACATACCGATACGAGATGAGATACTCTTCACCATATAAGATAGATGAAGTAAAAAAAATTATTGTTGTGAAAATTGAGAATAAGAAAGAATAATTTCCATCTCTACTTCGCATAAACCATCTTTAAATGTAGTTTCTACTATATTTGCATTTCTTACCATTGCTCTTACTTCTGTTCTTACAGTTGAGCGTTTTACCATCATATTTTTAATAGTGTCTTGCCCTTCAATACGTACCCCTTTTACTTTTTCAGCAATCAAACGATACGCATCAGCAATCGCTGCTCTTTTTGCAAGTGCAAATGCCTGTGCAGGAGAGATTGTATTCATAGGGGAAACTCCTTGCCCCAATACACTGATGTGAAGATCTTGATCTTCTCTTAAAATAGGTTCTTGTGATTTTGGGCAAGAAGAAGATGTATTTTCAAGTAAAGGCATATCCTTTTCAACATTTTCAATTTCTACTGCACTGCTTAAAGTAGATAGACTTAATAATGCTACTAAAAATAGACGGTATTTCATTTTATTTCCTTCATCTATATAGATTTTCTCTTTGAAATCTTTAGTAGCAAATACTATTCCACTTCTACTCTGTCACCTCTGTATCTTCATTTTCTTTCTCTTCATCTTCTTGTTTTGGACAACCAGAAATACTTACAACATCGTCCCCTTTTACAATATATACACCAGAAGTATTTCTACTTGATTTTGCAATTGTTTGTATATCAACACGTATCATTTTTCCAGCTTTTGTAAGTGCCATCATATCCATATCTTCTTCTACCATTAAAACACCAACAATATGTTTTCCTGTTTTATTGGTAAGTTTCATAGCAATAACACCAGAACCACCACGATTTGTCAATCTATACTCCGCAGCAGACGTACGTTTTCCAATCCCTTTTTCAGAAACAATCAAAATCTCTTGGTCATCATCTCTAATGACATTGGCATCAACAACCTGATCCCCTTCATACTTAAACTTAATACCTCTTACACCACGAGTGCTTCTTCCTTGTTCACGTGTTTTTCCTACCTCAAACTTAATACATTGAGCAAATTTTGTTACTATAAAGAGGTACTTTGTATCTGGTTGTGTAATTTTTGCAGTAATAAGTGTATCATCTTCATCTAAAACAATTGCTCTTACACCATTGCTTCTAATATTTGAAAATTCACTTAAATTTGTACGTTTTACAATACCATTTTTTGTAAAGAAAACTAAACTTTTTTCTTCGCTAAAATCTGTTGTTGGGATAATAGACCTTATTTTTTCATCAGCAACAAGATTTAAAAGATTGACAACTGCTTTTCCTTTTGCTATCCTGCTTCCCTCTGGAATACGGTACACTTTGAGCCAATGAAGTTGTCCACGGTCTGTAATAAATAAAAGGGTATCGTGTGTATTACAAGTAAAAAATTTCTCAATAAAATCATCTTCATATACAGTAACTGCAGTTTTCCCTTTACCACCTCGTCTTTGCTTCTCATAAGCACTTAAAGGAACACGTTTGATATAACCTCTATGAGTGATAGTTACTACCATTGGTTCATTAGGGATAAGGTCTTCTATATCTATATCATCATAATCATCTTCAATAGTAGTTTTTCTCTCTTCATTGTATGTTTTAAGCACTTCATCAAATTCATCCATAATGATACCACGAAGCACTTCTTCGCTTTTTAAGATAGATTCTAAATACTCAATAAGTTCCATAAGTTCACGAAGCTCATTTTCTATCTTTTCACGTTCTAATCCAGTTAATTTTCCAAGACGCATATCAACAATGCTTTGTGCTTGGATAGGTGAAAATTCAAACTGCTCCACCAAATTATCACGTGCTTCTTCTATACTTTTACTTGATTTAATCACTTTAATAATTTGGTCTATAATATCAAGTGCTTTTTTGAGTCCTTCTAAAATATGTGCACGTGCTTTTGCTTTTTCTAAATCAAAAATAGTACGACGAATAATAATTGTTTTACGATGATCAATAAAGTTTTTCAAGATATCAATAAGTCCAAAAACTCTTGGTTCTTGATTTAAGATAGAAAGCATTATGATACCAAATGTCGTTTGCATACTTGTTTGTTTAAAAAGATTATTTAAAACAATATCACTCATTGCATCACGTTTTAGCTCAACAACAATTCTCATACCCTCTCTATCTGATTCATCACGAACTTCAGAGATTCCTTCTATCATTTTATCTTTTACAAGATTTGCAATATTTTCTATCAAACGAGCTTTATTGACTTGATAAGGGATTTCATCAATAACAATAATCTCTTTATTGCCTTTTTTTTCTATATGTGTTTTTGCACGAACCTTAATACGACCACGACCCGTTTCATAGGCATCCATAATCCCTTTTTTTCCAAAGATAATTCCACCTGTTGGAAAATCTGGTGCAGGGATATGCTCCATCATCTCAATTACACTCATATTTGGATTTTCTAAAAGTGCTTTTAAACCATTCATCACCTCTTTTGGATTATGTGGAGGGATATTTGTTGCCATACCAACTGCAATACCAGAAGAACCATTTATCAATAAGTTTGGTACACGTGTTGGCATAACATCTGGCTCTTTTGTCGTACCGTCATAGTTATCTATCATATTGACAGTATTTTTTTCTAAATCTTTTAAGAGTTCTCCAGCATATTTTGTCATACGTGCTTCTGTATATCTCATAGCAGCAGCACTATCACCATCAACAGAACCAAAGTTTCCTTGCCCATCGACAAGTTCCATACGCATAGAAAAATCTTGAGCCATACGAACAAGTGCATCATAAACAGCAGTATCACCATGTGGATGGTACTGACCTATCACATCCCCAACAATACGAGCTGATTTTTTATATTTTGCACCAAAAGAAAGATTGAGTTTATCCATCGCATATAAAATTCTTCTATGCACTGGTTTGAGACCATCTCTTACATCAGGAAGAGCACGACCTACAATAACACTCATCGAATAATCAAGATAACTATTTTGAAGTGTCTCTTCTATGTTTATAATTTCTACATCATTATTTAGCAAATCGGCCATTTATACACCTATAAAATAAAATTGCTTTATAATACCCAATTTATCCATTATTTTAAATTAAATGAAGTACAGCTTGTTATAATTTTTCCCACTCACTTAACTAATATTTTTCAACTCTATTTCTGCCTATCTCTTTTGCTTTATACAATGCTTTATCAGCTCTACTAATTAATTCTGTGGTACTTTTTATCGATTCTTCATAACATGCTACACCTATACTACAAGTAATCTTTTTCCCTTTAATTTGACTTTCTTCAATGACTTCTCTTATCTTATTACATTTTTTATAGGCATTTTCTATATCTGTATAAAACATAACCAATAAAAATTCTTCACCTCCCCATCTTCCAAATATATCTGTTTGTCTTATTGATGATTTAATAATATGAGTAAATTCCACCAAAACATCATCTCCAAAATTATGTCCATATGTATCATTTACTTTTTTAAAAAAATCTATATCAATAATAGCAACACAAAATTTTTCATTATACCTTTTTGCTTCATTAAATTTATTTTCAAGTAAATCACTTACTTTGCGACGATTATAAATTTTTGTTAAACCATCTAAATCTGCAAGTTTTTTTAATTTTGCTAAATATCTTTTGTTTTCTTTATCTTTTTTATAAAGAAGCAAATTTGCTTTAGTAATAGCAAGTTCATTGATATAAGTTACATAAAGCAATATTGATGAAGAAATAACAAATCTCATATAACTATGAAAATTCCACTCCCCATTTTGCCATTTTCCTATTCCAAAATAGGCAATAATAAAAGCTATCATATAAAAAATAATCGATATAACTGTCCCTTTTTTATAACCATTTAACGGAATAAGGAAAATAGGTACAAACATTACCCAAAAAAGCCCATTATCATTATTACCATTAAAAATAATATAAAGGAGAAAGAATACAAAAATGTTAAAACTACTCACATTTATAGAAAGATGAAAAGTTTTTTCATCTTTAAAGACTTCAATAGTATAAAAAGCAATCAATGCAGCTAAAAAATCAAACAAAGCTATCGCATATGTTTCATAAAAAAAATTTATAATCGCAAATACCACCAAAACAATAAATGCAACATGCAAAAAAACTTTAACAACTATCTCTTTTCTTAATTGAAAATAGTCTTTATCATTGCTCGTCATATTTACTTTAATAAAATCATATATATTATTTAAATTCATAACAATACCACAATAAAAAATAATATTTTATCATATTTTTTATTTATTAAGATATTTTTCTGCATACCATTTTAACCACTCATCTCTTCAGCAAATCATTTAAAGATTGTTTTGGGCTTTTTCCCTCTAACATTTCATATACTTCTTTAGCAATAGGAAGATAGAGTTGTTGTTGTTTTCCTATCTCCCACAAAGCATATGCAGTGCCTATCCCTTCTGCTACTTCTCCAAGTTCTTTGATGATTTCTTGTTGTGTTTTTCCTTGTGCTAAACCAAGTCCCACACGAAAGTTTCTACTCATAGGAGATGATGCTGTTAAAAAAAGATCCCCTGCACCACTTAATCCTAAAAAACTCTCACACTTAGCACCATATTTTTCTCCAAATCTTTGCATCTCTACTAAACCTCTTGCAATGAGTGCAGCAGATGCATTTTTCCCAAGTCCTAACCCTTCACACACTCCACCAGCAATAGCAATCACATTTTTATATGCCCCTGCTATCTCAGCACCAATCACATCATCTGAAGTATATGTCTTGATAAAATCTGGAAAAAAAGAAGCAAATGTATGTGCGAGTTCTTGTTGTTTTGCATTAATAACTAAAGCAGTTGGCAAGCCATTTTTTACCTCTTGTGCAAAAGAGGGACCAGATAAAAATGCTACATTTTCTAAAGGAAGGTGTTTGGCATAAATCTCATTTAAAAACCTCCCACTTTTTGCTTCTATCCCCTTTGCAACAACTAAAATCTTTTGCCCACGAAATACAAAAAACTCCTCAAGCCAAGAAGCAACTTGTTGTGCTGGAACTGCAATGACTAAATACTCTAATTGTAAAATCTCTTCTAAAGAGATAAAGTTTTTTAAATCTCTTTTTGTTCTTGAAGTGATATATACTTCATTTTTTTGACTCAGTGCCACATAAAGTGCTTCTCCCCACTTACCTGCTCCAACGATTCCAATTGACATTACATCTACTCCCTACTCTTGATTCAAATGCTACTATATCTTTTTCATATCCAACAATAACAAAAATATCACCATTTGTAATTTGATGATGTTTTGCTTTTGAGGAATAAATAAACTCACCTTTCATATCTTTTCCATAGATAATAGATATCACTAAAACACGATAATCTTTATGCCACTCAATATCTGATGGATATTTCCCATGAAAATTCTCCTCTTTTTCTACTCTTATTTGTGCAATTTTTAAACTACTTGAACTATATAAAATATCGTGCAATATTTGTGTAGCAACAGGTTTTTTTAAAATATCACTCATAATATTGGCTGTTGTTTCTACCACAGGGATAACTTTATTAGCTCCAGCCATTTTAAGTTTATTAGAACTCTCTTTACTATTAGAAAGTGCAATAATAGTCAAATCTTCAAATAAAGAGCGTAACGAGATTGTTAAAAAGATATTTTGTGCATCATCTTCTATCATACAAAAAACAATGGAATTTTCTATATCATATTCATCTTCTAAAATATTCCAATTATCACTTAAATCATACTCTTGAACTCTAAAATTTATCTCTTCTTTAGTAAATTCCTCTTCATCTTCTGAGCGAAATATTGTGATATATTCATAGCTTTTTTGCAAACTCCTTGCAACTTCTAAAACATATTCATTGTATCCAAAGATAAGTGTGGCTTTTTTTAATTTCATATGGCAATCTTTCTATAAAGATGTTTTTCAAACTCTTTAATAAATACTTTATTTCCAATAACTATCAAATAATCATTTTGAGCAATTGGCATATCATTTTGTGGATTAAATAAAAATGTTTGTGTTTTATCTTGATAAAGCCCTAAAAGAACTATTCTAAATTTTAAATATTCCAAGTCACTAATAGATAAAAACTTTTCAGAAATCTCATGAGGAATTTTAATCTCTTCAATATTAATGATAGTATGGTCTGAACGAAGAGCATGAAATACTTCAAAAGCAACTGGCTGTCCAATGTACTCTTTTGCAATCATTCCAACCAACTCTTTTGGATAAAAAAGTTCATCTACTCCAGCAAAAAGTAGTTTTCTTCTATGTGTAGCATCTATCAATAATGATAAAATATATACATCTTTATTAAGAGACCTTACTGTAAGTGTAGTATAAACATTTTCCACATCACTCTCACGCAAACATAAAACTGCTTTTACTTGTGTATCCATATTGACAGAAAGTTTTTGATAGCTTCCAATACTCCCTGGGTCTAAATGTAAAGCAATCAAATTATCATTTCTTGCTCTTTCAATTCTTTGCATATCTTCATCTAACACAATAACTTTATGCTCTTTTATAAGTGTTTTTGCAACTTCAGCAGCTACATTTTCATATCCACAAATCAAATAAATATCTTTTGCTTTTTCAAGATTTTCAATGATTTTATCCTCTTTCATATCATCAAGCTTTTCTGTAAAAGCAGAAATAACCAAAGAAGTTGTAAATGCTAAAACTGCTATCCCTGCAATAATAACAATAACAGCAACAATTCTTCCTATATCACTTGATGGTGTAATATCTCCATATCCCACAGTAGAGATTGTCACAATAGACCAATAAAATGCTTCAAAAAGAGTATTGATGTCTGATTTTGGATTATTTGCTTCTACAACATATATCAAAACAGAAGAAACCAAAATAATTACAGATGAAAACATCAAAAGTGTAAAAAATTCAAATTTTTTTGTTGCTAAAAGAGAGATAAATGTTTGAAAATTTCTTGTATATCGAAAAAGTTTAAAAACTCGAAATAAAATAAAAATCCTCAAAAGCCTTAATTGATGGAAAAAAGGAACAATTGCTAAAAGGTCTATAATAGCACTCAAGGAAAATACATACTGTAATTTAGATTTTATAATTTTCCATAAAACAACACGTAAATGAAAATGACGACTCAGCATCACATCGTGTTTGCTTTGTTCAATAATTATTTTACTAACACTATTATAAACCCAAAAACGTAAAATATATTCTATAAAGAAGATAATAGAAATAATATAATTATTAAAAAGTTGTAAATGAACATTGACATTATGTTTTACTTCATCAACCAAAATGATTACACTGGTAAATATCAGTGTAATCATAAACATATCAAAATATTTTTTATATCGATAACGGTTATTTTCTAAAAGATTGTAAAAAAAATGTTTTGTTCTTTGGTAGCGTTTATTTTCTTGTAAAAAATATGCTATCTTTATTAATAAACGACCTATCAAAGTAGCTTATCCCAATTTGCTTTTTAAAATCTCATTTACTGCTTGGGGATTTGCACTCCCTTTTGAAGCTTTCATCACTTGTCCTACAAAAAATCCAAAGAGTTTCTCTTTTCCACCCTTATATTGCTCTACTTTTTCAGGATTTGCATTGATAACTTCATCACACATCGCTTCAATTGCTCCCATATCTGTTACTTGTTTTAATCCAAGTGCATCAATGACCTCATCAACACCTAAATTTCCATCTTCCATCAATTTATCAAGCACCTCTTTTGCTGCTTTTCCACTAATAGTTTTATCTTCTATACGTTTTACTAAAAATCCAAGTTTTTTTGCATCTACTGGAGAATTAACAATATTTGTATCCCCTTTTAATCTTCCTTGTAATTCAACAGTAAGCCACGTAATAGCATTTTTAGCACTAATACCTTCTTCCATCATTGTCTCAAAAAAGTGTGCCATCTCAATAGAAGCTGTTAAAACTCCAGCATTGTATTCACTCATTCCATATTCACTGATAAATCTTTCATATTTTTCATCTGGAAGTTCAGGAATTTGAGAAGCTTTTTGCATCATCTCATCACTAATGACTACTTTTAAAAGGTCTGGTTCTGGAAAATATCTATAATCTGCTGCTTCCTCTTTTCCACGCATTGAACGAGTTTCTTGTTTGTTTTGGTCAAATAAACGTGTTTCTTGAAAAATCTCATCTTCATACACACCATCTTCCCATGCATCTATTTGACGCTCTACTTCAAGTTCGATTGCTTTTTGGATAAATCGAAAAGAGTTGATATTTTTTATCTCTACACGTGTATAAAGTTTATCATCCCCTTTTGGACGGATAGAAACATTCACATCAACTCTAAAGCTTCCCTCTTGCATATTTGCATCACCAATACCAAGATATCTCACAATAGAGTGTAATTTTTTAAGATATAAAATCGCTTCTTCAGCACTTCTCATATCTGGTTTTGTTACAATCTCTAAAAGTGGTGTTCCAGCACGATTTAAATCCACTTTTGAAATCTCTCCATCGTGGATATTTTTTCCAGCATCTGCTTCAATATGAGCAAAAGCAATCCCTATTGTTTTTTTCTCTCCATTTTCTAAAATAATATCTAAATGCCCATTTTGAATCACTGGTTTGTAAAATTGTGTGATTTGATATGCAGATGGACTATCTGGATAAAAGTATGATTTTCTATCAAAATACGATTCTTGATTAATTGTTGCGTGAATAGCAGTACCAAATTTGATAGCTTTTTCTAATACCTCTTTATTAAGCACTGGTAAAGCACCCGGAAGTGCTAAACAAGTTGGACAAGTATTGACATTTTGTTTATGATTAAAACTCGTAGGACACGAGCAAAAAAGTTTTGTTTTTGTATTTAATTGTACATGGACTTCTAATCCTATTACTACTTCAAACATAAAATTCCTTGAGTTGTAGATTTTTCCTATTTTATCGAAAATTTACTTTTGATTTTGTAAAGTCCCAGCGAGTCGTTGATAAATTGATGAATTTTGCAATAATTCTTGATGGGTTCCTGTTGCTACAATTGCTCCTTTTTGCATCACCAAAATTGTATCTGCATCTTCTATGGTACTTAGCCTATGTGCAATAGTGATAGTGATTTTATCTTTTGAATACTCTTTTAATGCTTCTTGAATCCTTTTTTCACTCTCATTATCAAGTGCAGATGTTGCTTCATCAAACAGTAATAAAGAAGCGTGTTTATAAATAGCACGTGCAATAGCAATTCGTTGGCGTTGTCCTCCTGAGAGATTTGTACCAAACTCTTCCATCATTGTATCAATTCCATCTTCTAATGAAGCCACAAATGCCAAAGCATCTGCTAATTTTAGTGCCTCTTTTACCCTTTTTCTATCAATTTCTTGACCATATGCCACATTAGCAGCAAGGGTATCTTGAAAGATATAGATACGTTGTGTAACTAATGATATATGATGTTTGAGCGACTTTTGATTATACTCTTTGATATCTCTTTGATTGATATAAATTGCCCCTTCATCTGGGTCATAAAAACGTAAAAGCATATTAATAAAGGTTGATTTTCCACCTCCACTATCTCCAACAATAGCGATATGTTCCCCTTGTTTTATTGTAATGTTAATGTTATCAAGTGCATAATAATCTTCATATCTTAACCTAACATTTTTAAATTGTATCTCTTTGATATCTTCTTCTAAAAGCACATCTCCATCAACAATATCATTTTCTCTATCAAGTACTTCAAATACCCTTTCACTCGCGGCTAAAGCATCTTGTATTTTAGAATACACCATCCCTAATTTTCTTACAGGCTCAAACACCAATCCAACAGCAGTTAAAAAAGCAGTAAACTCTCCAACAGTCATTCGCCCTTCAAAAACTTCACGCCCACCTATATAAATAACACTTGCTAAACCACTTGCTGCTAAAATATCCATAATAGGAGAAACCAAAGCCCCAACATAAATTGATTTCATATTTATATGAAAAAACTTCCAATTCTCAACACTAAAACGCTCTATTTCATATTTTTCTGTTGCATTTGCTTTAATAATCTCACTATTATTAAAAACCTCTGTCAAACGACTCACAATATCTGCATTTTTACTTTGGGAGCGATGGGAATATTTTTTAAGCTTTTTTGCAATTTTTAAAAGTGGATACACAACTAAAGGAACAACAATTAAAGTATAAAATGATAGCATTGGATTAAGATAGATAATATACCCTATAAGTGCAATCACTGTTAAAAAATCACGAAACAAATCTGGAAGCATATTTGATACAAAAAATTGAATCCGTGCAATATCATTTGTTACTCTTGAAATAAGCTCTCCACTTCTATTTTGATATAAATATGTCATATCTAAAGAGATGATTTTTTGGAGTAAAATTTCACGAAAACGAGTCACAATACTTTGCCCAATATATTCCATAAAAACAGTCTGAATATATTTACCAAGTGATTTCATTGCATAAATACCAATGAGGGATAATGGAATGATGTAAAGCATCTCTTGCTTTTTAGCAATAAACATCTCATCCATTAAAGGTTTCATAATCTGTGCAGTTGCCGCAGTAGATATAATAATCAATATCCCACCAAATACAACTAACATATAATATAACTTATACTCTTTTATATATGGCCAAAATCTTTTTATAATCTCTATCAAGTGCTTCTCCTTTAAACTTCTAAGCAAAATTATAACATCAAATAAGTATAATATTTTCAATATTTCACACTTGGATAAATAATGAAAATCCCTTTGCACGTAAAAATAAGAAAAAAAACAAGAGCTTTACTCTACACTTTTTTAGGATTTTTGGCACAAAAAAAAGAAACTCAACACTTTATTGATAAAAAAGAGATAAAAACAATTCTTATCATCAGACCAAATTATCGTATAGGTAACCTCATCTTTTTAACACCACTTATCAATGAACTTGCAAAAGAGATTCCAGAGGCAAAAATAGATATCATTGTTGGGATGAAACTTGCTGGAGATATTTTACAACCAATGCCAAATGTCTCTAATGTTTTTGCAATTCCACGTGAACTTTTATACAAACCTTTTAAACTTTTTGCATTTATCAAACAAATACGAAGCAAAAAATATGACCTTGCACTCAATATTACAGCTGGTTCTTTTAGTTCTGAGCTTGTGACACTTTTAGTTGCAAGTAAATATAAAGCAAGTTTTGAAAATGAAAAAACATTTATCCCTCTCACTCACACCATCAAATACCAAAATCTCTATATCCATTCAGGCTCAAGACCTTTGGAACTTCTCAAACTCTTTACCAATAATCTTCCAAAACAAGAGGTGATGTTAGATATCAAACTCACACCAAAAGAACAACAATTAGGACAACAAGAACTCTTAAAACAAACAGAAAAAAAAGGCAAAACCATTGCACTTTTTAGAAATGCAAGATTTGATAAAAAAATAGAAGATAAATGGTGGTTAGAATGGTATGAAGCACTCATAACCATTGATTCATCTCTTATTGTTATAGATATTCTCTCTCCAGATATCCCAAAAAAACTCCATCAAGATATGTTAGAGTACCAAAATAAAAACCTTCGCCTCTTAGGAGCTTTTTTTAGGGCGTGTGATTTGTATGTGAGTGCAGATACAGGACCACTTCATCTTGCTTTGGCATCTCAAGCAAACACATTGGCACTCTTTAATAAAACAAGTATCCAAATTTATGGCACTTTGGGAGGAAACAACAAAACAATCGATATCAATAATCTCTCGCCACAAGAGGTTGCAAACATCACATATGCACAACTTCAAAAGGTTAATCAATGAAGATATGTATTGTAAAACTCTCAGCAATGGGGGATATCATCCACGCAATGGTTGCACTTGAATTTATTAAAAAAAGGTTTCCAGATGCACAAATTGATTGGGTTGTTGAGAGTAGTTTTGCACAGCTTTTAGAGTATAATCCAAATATCAACAACATTTTACCCCTCCAACTCAAAAAAATCAAAAAACAAAAAAGTGCTATTATAGAGCAAATTGCCCTTGTTAAACACTACAAAAAAAACAATTATGACATCATCATCGATGCACAAGGACTTTTAAAATCAGCCATTGTTGCAAAACTTTTAAAAAATAAAAACTCAACACTCTATGGTTTTAGTAAAAACTCTATTCGAGAAGGGATTGCGAGTTATTTTTATGATAAAACAATAGAGATAGCATATGATGAAAATACTATCGATAGAAATGCTACTATCTTATCAAAACCACTTGGATTTCATATCACCCCAAAAGATATCTTAGCAAAACAGCCCTTCTTATTTTTTCCAAACACTATCCAAATACCAAAAAAACCCTATAATCTTTTTGTGATTGGTTCAACGTGGGAGAGTCGTAACTATCCAAAAGAAAAATTTATCACTATTGCCAATGCACTCCAACAAACAACATATATTGTTTGGGGAAATGAAGAGGAACATCAAAAAGCACTTTGGATGCAACAAAATTCCAAATATGTAAAAATCTTACCAAAAGGGGATTTAAACACACTCAAAGCCATTGTAGCTAATGCCTCTTTAGTTATAGGAAACGATACTGGCCCAACTCATATGGCGTGGGGACTTAATGTTGCTTCTATTACTATTTTTGGTCCAACACCAACAAATCGTGTTTATATCACACCAATCAATAAAGTTGTCAAATCAAAAAGTACAGTCAATCATTATAAACTCAATAAACAAGATTTTTCTATCTATGAGATAGACCCTCAAGAAATTATCGATATTGCAAAAGAACTTTTAAACACTTAATTAAAATTATAAACTTTTTTTGCTACACTACAAGGAAACCTCTAAAGGATACAAATGTTTAACAATAAAAATATACTCATTACAGGTGGAACAGGAAGCTTTGGAAAAAAATATACCCAAATGATTCTTGCAAAATATAAGCCAAATAAAGTGATTATTTTTAGTCGTGATGAACTCAAACAATACGAAATGGCTCAATCTTTTAATGACCCGTGTATGAGATATTTTATTGGTGATGTTCGAGATAAAGAACGAGTCCAAAGAGCTATGGATGGAGTAGATATTGTCATCCATGCAGCAGCACTAAAACATGTCCCTGTTGCAGAGTATAATCCTATGGAGTGTATCAAGACAAATGTTGATGGAGCACAAAATGTCATTGATGCGGCTATTAAAAATGAAGTAGAAAAAGTGATAGCTCTCTCAACAGATAAAGCTTCTGCTCCAATTAATCTTTATGGTGCTACAAAACTTGCTTCAGATAAATTATTTGTTGCGGCAAATAACATTGTTGGAAAAAGAAAGACACGATTTGCAGTGGTGAGATATGGAAATGTTATAGGGAGTCGTGGTTCTGTTGTGCCTTTTTTTAAAAAACTCATCAATGAAGGAGCAAAAGAACTTCCAATTACTGACCCAAATATGACACGGTTTTTAATTACACTAGAACAAGGGGTACAGTTTGTACTTGATAATTTTCAAAGGATGCACGGAGGAGAAATTTTTATCCCAAAAATTCCTTCAATGAAAATTGTAGACCTTGCAAAAGCCCTTGCACCAAATCTCCCTCATAAAATAGTTGGTATACGACCCGGAGAAAAGATGCACGAAGTGATGATCACTGCAAATGATAATGTAATTGAGTTTAATGACCATTATGTCATTACACCAACAATTCAATTTAATCATCCAGTAGATTATGCAATAAATGCTTTGGGAGAAAAAGGAAAAAATATCGGAATAGGATTTGAGTATAACTCTCTTAATAATACCAAATGGCTTACAAAAGAGGAATTTTTAGCATTGGAGAAAAACTCATAATATGAATTTTATCCCTTATGGCAAACAAACAATAGAAGAAGATGATATCCAAAGTGTTGTACAAACACTCCAATCTTCTTATCTTACAACAGGTCCAAAGATAAAAGAGTTTGAAGATGCTATTTGTGCATTTTGTGGAGCAAAATATTGTGTAGCAGTTTCAAATGGCACAGCTGCTTTGCATCTTGCTTCTTTAGTATTACTTCAAAAAGGGGATAAAGTTTTAACAACCCCTAACTCCTTTTTAGCAACATCAAATGCCATTTTATATGCAAATGCACAACCAATTTTTGTAGATATTACAAAAGATGGCAATATAGACCTTGATTTGTGTGAAAAAGAACTCCAAAAAGACCCTACCATTAAAGCAATTTATGGTGTTTCTTTTAGTGGGCATATGCTCAATCAACAAAAGCTTCAATATCTCAAAGAAAAATATAATGTACTTATTTTAGAAGATAATGCTCACGCAATAGGTGCTGTATATGATGGGATAAAAGCTGGGAGTTGCACGTATAGTGATATGAGTATTTTTTCTTTTCATCCTGTTAAACATTTTACAATGGGTGAAGGGGGTGCAATCACAACAAATTCTAAAGCATTTTATGAAAAACTCCTTCTTTTAAGAAATCACGGTATGGTTCATACAAAAACAATGAAACCGTGGGAATATGAGATGCAAACACTTGGTTTTAATTATCGCATCACCGATATTCAATGTGCACTTGGACTCTCTCAACTCAAAAAACTCCCAAAATTTATCACACGTAGAATTGAGATAGCAAAAAGATATGATACAGCTTTTCAAGATAGCATTGTTAAACCTCTTTATACTTTTGATAAAAAATCATCCTATCATCTTTATGTAGTACAAGTAGATTTTTCCAAACTCAATATCTCAAAAGTAGATCTGTTTCATAAAATGAGAGAAAAAAATATAGGCTTACAACTCCACTATATCCCTATCAATAAACAGCCATATTATAAAAATTTAGGCTATGGTGATGAGCATACACCAAATATGGACAAATATTATGAAGAGTGTTTCTCTTTACCTATCTTTCCAAAACTTACCAATGAAGAACAAGAGTATGTTATAAAATCTCTTATGGAGATTTTAAATGGCTAAAGATGCAGTAGCTATCATTCCTGCTCGTGGTGGAAGCAAACGAATCCCTAAAAAAAACATCAAAGATTTTTTTGGAAAACCACTCATTGCTTATAGCATAGAAGTTGCACTTGCATCAAAACTCTTTGAAAAAGTTATAGTAAGTACAGATGATGAAGAGATAGCAAAAATTGCCAAAGAATATGGGGCTGATGTTCCATTTTTGCGTCCAAAAAATTTAAGTGATGATTTTACAGGGACACAAGATGTTATTAATCATGCTATTGAATATCTTGAAGCTCAAGGTGAGAGTTATGATTATGTTTGTACTATTTATGCAACAGCACCACTGCTTCAAAAAGAGTACTTAATAAAAGGATACAATAAACTCAAAAACTCAAATGCCATCAATGCTTTTAGTGCTACAACGATGCCCTTTCCAATACAAAGAACTTTTAAACTCAATAAAAATGGTAGATGTGAGATGTTTATGCCTGAGCATTATATGAGTAGAAGTCAAGATTTAGAAGAGGCATACCAAGATGCAGGGCAATTTTATTGGCAAAATAGAAAATTAGCAAAAAAATCTCAAAATAAAATACTCTTTAGTGATATAAGTATCCCCATAATCTTACCTCGCCATTTAGTGCAAGATATAGATACTTTAGAAGATTGGCAAAGGGCTGAACTGATGTACAAAATCTTAAAAATAGAGAAAAATAATGACTAAGATTCTCTTTCGAGCTGACTCATCATCAACCATTGGTACTGGTCATATTATGCGTGATTTGGTTTTAGCTTCACAGTATAAAAATGCAGAAATTATTTTTGCAACACAGGAGTTAGAGGGAAACATCAACCATAAAATCATTGAAGCTGGATACAATATAGAGATATTACCATCAAATGATTTAAAATCCCTTGCTTTAGTGATTGAAAAATATGATGTAGATATGATAGTGATTGACCACTATCAAATTGATTATGAGTTTGAAAAACAACTCAAAAACAGCTACCCACATCTAAAAATTATGGTATTTGATGATACCTATGAAAAACATTATTGTGATATCCTTTTAAATCATAATATTTTTGCACAATCACAAAGATATAAAAATTTAGTTCCACCACATTGTGAAATAAGATGTGGAGAAAAATATACACTTTTAAGAGATGAGTTTTATCAAGTAAAACAGCTCCAAAAAACAAAAAATGAGAAGTTCACACTCTTTTTAGCAATGGGTGGAAGTGATAGTCAAAATCTCAATATACCTATTTTAGAAGTTTTAAAACACTTTCACAACATTTGTATAAATATCATCACAACAACAGCAAATAAACATCTTTATCAATTACAAGAATATGTACAAGATAAACCAAACATCACCCTTCATATTAATAGCAATAAAGTTGCTTCTTTAATGTATCAAAGTGATTTTGGTATATTGACACCAAGTGTTAGTGTTAATGAAGCTTATTTTTTAAAAGTACCATTTGTTGCAATTCAAACTGAGCCAAACCAAAAAGAGGTTTGTAACTATCTCAAACAACACAATTTTATTGTATTAGAACAATTTAACCCTACAATACTTACAAAAAAAGTACAACTCATTATAGATATAATACAATCGCAACTTATCCCTTTTCAAAAACTTTCATTAGATGAAAAAAAGATGATTTTACAATGGAGAAATACTCCATCTATCTCCAAATGGATGTATAACAAAAACATTATTTCTCTCCAAGAACACCTCCAATATATAGAGAGTCTTGATACAAAAAAAGATAGAGTGTATTTTTTGGTAAAAAAAGATGATATGCCAATAGGTGTTGTTGACCTTACACAAATCAAACCACAAATAAGTGCAGAACTTGGAATCTATCTTAATCCAAATCTAAAAGGATATGGGAAACTTTTAATGCACAAAATTATCTCCTATGCATTTGAGACACTTCAATTAAAAACAATCTATGCAAATGTTTATAAGAGTAATCAAAAAGCGATAAAACTTTATGAAAAATTTCACTTTATTACTCAAAAAACAGATGAAGATTTTCTCTATATGGAATTAAACAATCAATAGGATAATAAGATGAAAATAGGTGATTTTGACCTTACAAAAGATGGTGTTTATATTATAGCAGAACTAAGTGCTAATCATGGTGGTGATATACAAATTGCCAAAAAAACAATACAAGCAGCCAAAGCAATAGGTGCAAATGCAATAAAACTTCAAACATATACAGCAGATACTCTTACACTTAATTCAGATAAAGAGGATTTTATCATCAAAGGTGGCACACTATGGGATGATAAAAAACTCTATGATTTATATCAAGAAGCATATCTTCCTTGGGAATGGCACGAAGAATTATTTGAGTATGCTCGTGAGATAGGTATAGATATATTTTCAAGCCCTTTTGATAAAAGTGCTGTTGATTTTTTAGAACAATTCAATCCACCAGCATATAAAATTGCCTCTTTTGAAATAACAGACTATGAACTTATCAAATACACTGCATCAAAAAATCGCCCTATCATCATTTCAACTGGAATTGCAACCATAGAGGAGATTCAAGATGTGGTTGATATTTGTAGAAGTGTTGGTAATGATGATATAGTGCTTTTAAAATGTACCTCATCTTATCCAGCCCCTCTTGAAGATGCCAACCTTTTAACTATTCCAAACTTAGCACAAACTTTTGGTGTGATTACTGGTTTTTCTGACCATACAAAAGGGATAACAGCTCCAATAGTTGCAACAACACTAGGTGCAAAAGTGATAGAAAAACATTTTATTTTAGATAAATCCATAGGTGGTGTGGATGCTGACTTTTCTTTAGATAAAGAGGAGTTTGCACAGATGATACAAGCAGTAAGAGATACAGAAAAACTCCTTGGAAGAGTGGATTATTCTATGAATGCAAAAAAGAAAAAATCAAGACAATTTGCAAGAAGTTTGTATGTAGCAAAAGATATAAAAAAAGGGGAAGTTTTTACCCAAGAAAACATAAGAAGTGTAAGACCCGGATATGGGATGCACCCTAAATATTTAAAAGATATTTTAGGTAAAGTAGCACAAAAAGATTATGAGTTTGGGGATAGGTTTGAATAATTTAATAATCGATAATAAAATAGAAGATAAAATTTTTACAATTCGTGGTGTTCAAGTTATGCTTGATAGAGATTTAGCTTCATTATATCAGGTAGAGACGAAAGTTTTTAATCAAGCAGTAAAAAGAAATATACAAAGATTTCCAGAAAACTTTAGATTTCAACTAACAAAAGAGGAATTACATAATCTAAGGTCACAAAATGTGACCTTTAAAGAAAACTTAACTACTAAGTATCTTCCGTATGCTTTTACTGAGTTTGGTGTATCTATGCTAAGTGCTGTATTAAAGAGTGCAAAACAATCTATTTATCTTGTATGTCAAAATGTAAAATATCAAAAACATAAAGGGAATCATTGAATACTTTAGATAATTTATTTATTATAAGGTCACCTCTACAACTTATCAATTCACTTGAGGCTATTGAATATTTTCAACTTAAAAATAATATACTTGTTGTCATTTACAATAACACAAACAATACAAACTCCCAAATGGATAAGCTTATACAACTTTATCCTTGGAAAAAAGTGATATATCTTAATGAAAAACAAAAAAAATCAAAATATTTTGAATATATCAAATTTGTTTATCAATTAAAAAAGCACCAATACAATAATCTTTTTTTTAGTAATTTTGGAAGTATTCATAAGCTCATTCTTGCAAATATCAAGAGAAAACATACATATTTTATCGATGATGGTGTAGAAACAATTACCCGTTATCATAATGTATTTTTACCAAATAAACTCAATAAAATCACTTTTCGACAGTTAAGATTTTTATTGGCTGGATTAAAAATTTCAATCAAAGATGATATAAATCTTTTTACATATTTTGATTTAGATGATTTTAGAAATTCTAAAATTATTAAAAATGATTTAACCCATTTTCAAAAAAAATATCTCAAAAATAGTAAAAAAGATAACAACATCTACTTACTTGGACAACCTTTAGTTTCTACACATCTTTTAAAAGAGGAAGATTATTTTTCTTATCTTGAACTTATCCAATCTACTTATAAAGAAAAAATAGTCTATATACCTCATCGAACAGAAATTATCAGCGATAAACTTCAATCTTACAATTCTGATAGATTTGAAATTCGAAATATCAATATGCCTGTTGAATTATATTTTTTAGAACAACAAATCTATCCAAAAACTATTATATCTTTTATGACAACCGCTTTTTTTACCCTAAAAAAATTCTATCCAAAAACAGAGTTTTACTATGTCTATATTCCTAAAGATAAAATATTAGAAAGACAAGATGATGTAGAAAATGCATATAAATTTATAAAGAAATTAAATATTCAAAAAATTACAATTGGAGCAGAATATGAAAAAGATTAAAATATTCTTGGGTGCTTATATTAATGCACAAAATGCACAAAATATTAATTGTTTAGCTTTAGCTAAATATCTCGATAAAGGTAAATTTGATGTCTATACTATGGAAAATAATAATGGTTCTATTGATATTGATGATTTAAGATTAAGTTGTCATATTATTCACTATGATAATCGATTTAAATTTACAAAAATTTGGAAATATATTTATGCAC
>FPHP01000045.1_pt1 | contig 88004 bp, 79 predicted proteins | sample 1057371 | NCBI WGS metagenome assembly FPHP01 (sample SAMEA4473311, study PRJEB15554) | hydrothermal vent metagenome | biome: marine basaltic hydrothermal vent biome; feature: marine hydrothermal vent; material: water | place: Pacific Ocean | collected 2011-06-14/2011-07-23 | depth 1155 m
ACAGACAGCAAAGAATTCATCACTGAGAGCTTAAAAAGAGTATAGCTTTGAAATGGAACCGCAAAAGAATAGAGTAATGCAGTCACTTGAAAATGCCAATTTATCAACGCTTAATGATATTGAGAGTGTTATTAAAGATACCACTCTCAGTGCCGTAAAGAAGGTAGCAGCGATTGAGCAGCTTGTTGAGAAAAAGACACAAACTTTAAAAGAGATTCTCAATGAAAAGAAGGTCTTTGACTCTGTAATCGATAATAAATATGATTTTATAGAGAGTAAATCTGTCTCTCTTCAAGGGAAATTTTCCGGAGTTTTAAAAGCAATCGAGTTTGATGAAAAATCTTCCAATAAGCATATTATAGCAGCAATAAACTATTTCAAGAACACTTCTAATATAACTTTCAAAGCACCGGAGGACTTCTTAGATGATGAAGAAAAGAGTGCTGTATTTGAGAGTGGTAAGTTCAGAGTGTCACTCTATAAAATCTTACTCTTTTTTCATGTGAGTGATGCCATTAAAAATGGAACACTCAATCTGAAATACTCCTACAGATATAGAAACTTTGTTGATTACTTATGTCTTATTTTATTAATAGATATCTTAGAATTGATTAGTGAAATTACTTTTTCTAAATTAACATTATGTAATTTTCTTTTTGGAGAAATATCTCTAAGTATGGATTGTTTTTTTTAATTGTTATTATCTTGGAGGAACTTATTTTTCATAAGCCACTAAAATTTATCTAATAGTGGTAAATATAATATGTCCTAAATCCTGCTGTTTATCTCTTTCTTGATAAGATCAAATATTCAATTTTAAATTTTATGAGGAGGAAAATTAGTTAGAGTGTTATGGTTAGACACAACATTTAATATATATCTCATTTAAAAATATTTTGCTTCGTCTTAGCTTTCCTTAACAAAGCACTAACACACTTTTTTATATAATTTCTTATGTTAAAAATTTTATTATTAGAAGATGATTCTGTTTTGTCAGAGACTTTAATTGAGTTGCTTGAGGGTGAGGGGTTTGAGGTTTATCATGTTGTTGATGGGCAAAAAGCTCTTGATGTTACATTCTCTCATCAGTTTGATTTTTTTTTATTTGATGTTAATGTTGCTTATGTAAATGGTTTTGAATTGCTTCAAAGTCTTAGAGAAGCTGGGGTGATGACACCGGCTATTTTTATTACTGCACTTAGTGATATTGCTTCTCTTTCATATGGATTTAGTGTTGGGGCAGATGATTATATTAAAAAACCTTTTGATTTTGATGAGCTTTTAGTGCGTATTTCTGCATTATTACGTAAGTCGTATCATAGTTATATGAAGGAGATTATGGTAGATGATTTTCGTTTTTTTATAGAAAAAGAGGAGCTATATCAAGGAGAAGAGTTTATTGCTTTATCTCCATATGAGTTAAAAATTACCAAACTTCTTTTTCAAAATCTTAATGCCACCGTACAAAAAGAACTTATTTTAGAACATCTTAGTGAGGGAAGGGAGATGAGTGAAGCTTCACTTCGTGTTCATATTAATAAACTAAGAAAGATAGGATTACCAATCATAACGATAAAAGGGATAGGATATCGTCTTGCATCATCATGAAAAAACAGCATTTTTAAAATTTTTTATTACTTATTTTGTGAGTGTGGCATTGCTTATTTTGGTTGCTGGTTTTTTTTATTATCATCAGATGCAAAGCCACTTTTTAAAGACTGAAGAGTTCTCAATGATTGAGTATGCACGGCATATAAAAATGCATGAGAGTATGGCAGATTATAAAAAAGAAGTATTTCATCATAAATTTGTCAATAAACCAAATATGCATATAGATATTAGAAACTTTACTGTTTTAGATGATATTTTTATTAAGTACATTCCAACAAAATATCATGGATACTATTTACAAATATCTAAAACAAGAAAAGATTTTGATAAAAAATTATTTAATCTAAAAATGAAAATCCTCAGCATTCAAGTTTTATTGCTTTTACTTTTTGCCTCTATAAGTTATAAGCTTGCAAAAAATGCATTGCAACCTTTACAAGAGAGTATTTTGATGCTTGATAAGTTTGCAAAAGATCTTATTCATGATCTTAATACTCCTGTAACTTCTATTAGGCTTAATATGAAAATACTTACCAAAAATTCAGAGTGTATGAATTTTTCTGCGATGAAACGGATACAAAAGAGTGTTGACACCATTTCTCAATTGCATAAAAATCTTACTGTTTTACTTCAAGAAGAGACTTTTCAACTCCAACAGATAAACCTTTGTACAATTATGCAAGAGATAGTAGAGACACAGCAACAGATATATCCAAATATACATTTTATTCAAGAGTGCCAAGATTGTATTATAAAACTTAATGCTCACGCTATCAAACAGATACTTCAAAATCTCATATCAAATGCTTGTAAATACAATATTTCAGATGGATATGTAAAAATTTATAATGAGAAACAAAGGCTCTACATTCAAAATAGTGGACCAAAGATAGAAAATCCTGAGAAGATTTTTAGTCGTGCATATAGTAGTGATGAGAGAAGTAGTGGTATTGGTTTGGATATTGTAAATCGTTTAGCACGGGCGATGAATATTGAAATTCAAGTTCAAACAGACAAAGAGAGTAATACTTTTATCTTATTGTTTCATTCATAAATTTTATTTTTTACTCAATTCTATCTAATTTAATGTATAATTTCTTTTAGATTAATAAAAGGAAGTTTTATGCAAGAGGTGCCACATATTCCAGTTTTGTATCGGGAGGTTGTTGATACATTTGCTTCAATTGATGGTGGGATTATCGTTGATTGTACTATGGGATATGGGGGGCATTCCTCTATGATTTTAGAATCAAATCCAAATATCCGTCTCATTGCCATAGACCAAGATGATATGGCGATTGATTTTTCTACTAAACGATTAGCAAAATTTCAAGACCGCATAGAGATAAGAAAAGGGCGATTTTCCTCTGTGATACGAGATATTCTTGCAGAGCATAAAGATGAGGTACGGGGTGTTTTAGCAGATATTGGGGTGTCATCGTTGCAACTTGACCAAAAAGAGCGAGGGTTTTCTTATGAGAGTGAAAATTTGGATATGCGTATGGATAAGGAAGCTCCTTTAAATGCAAGTGTAGTGGTTAATGAATATTCTTTATATGATTTAGAGCGAATTTTAAATGAATATGGAGAGTTAAGAAACTATAAAAGATTAGCTGCTGAGATAGTTAAACATCGTCCATTTTATTCAGCAAAAGATTTAAGCAATACACTCAAACCTTATTTGCCACGTGGTAAGAAAATCCATCCAGCAACCCTTTTAATGCAAGCAATTCGAATTGAAGTAAATGATGAGCTTGGAGAGTTAAAAGGGTTATTAGAAGCTTTAGCAGATGCAAAGTTAGCAGATGCAAAGATTGGGATTATCTCTTTTCATTCACTTGAAGATAGGATAGTCAAACAAACATTTCAATCATGGGCAAAGTCATGTATTTGCCCACCACAAGCGATGCGTTGTACATGTGGAAATAACCACTCTTTAGGAAAGATTCTTACCAAAAAACCAATCACAGCACAAGCAGATGAACTCAAAGAAAATGGACGAAGTCGCAGTGCAAAATTAAGAGTATTTCATATGATGGAAGAGCATTGAAAAAGCAAACAGAAAAAGAGGAACTCTTAGACTCTGTCGATACTATTTTAAATCCTGAAAAAAAATTGGATTTTAATTATTTTGCATTTATTTTTTTGTTGGTGATTTTTGTTGCTTTGTTGGCTTTTCCAAAGATTTATATCCAACAAGAGATTTATTTTACAAGTAGAGAGATAGCAAAATTAAAATCAGAGCACGATATCTTAAAAGAGGAACACAAAACAATCTCCAGAAAGATAGAAGCGATAAAATTTAAAAATCAAGTTGTCGATACAATGTTTGAATTGGAGTCAAAATGATAAGGAAATTTATAGAGTTTTCTTTAGATAAACCACTGCTTAATCATATCTTTTTAGTTTTTATTTTTATGATGTCTGTATTTTCATACATCAATATTCCAAAAGAGATTTTTCCACCGATGAATATGGATAAAATCATTATAAATGGTGGATATGCAGGGACATCAGCAGATATCCTTGATAAGATGGTTGTACAATCTATTGAGGATAAATTACAAAATGTCAATACATTAGATTCTATTAGTACTGTGATTAAAAATGGTTCTTTTTCTATTACAGCAGATATCAAACCACATTCAAACAATCTTTTAGTTTTAAATGATGTCAAAGATATCATTAGCAGTGTAAAAAAAGACCTCCCTCCAGATATGGCAGAGCCTGTGGCTAAGATTAAGATAAACTCTTTTCCTTTAGTTCTCATAGCAATTTCTGGAAATCTCTCTACAAAAGAGTTACTCAAAAAAGCAGATACACTCAAACAAGAGTTGAGTCATTTTAAAGATTTAAGCGATATTACTATACGTGGAGATAGAGATGATGAGGTGATGATAACACTTCATGAAGAAAAAATTCGGGCTTTAGGTTTGGAGCCTTTAGGTGTTGTTAGTGCATTACAAGGACTAAGCTCTATCTTTCCAATAGGAACAATAAAAGAAAAAGGCAAACACCTTTATATCTCTACCTATAATGGAGAAAAAGATGCAACATCTTTAAAAAATACCATCATACGTGTTGGTGCAAAAAAAGTTCGACTTGGTGATGTTGTAGATGTTGCTTTTACTTTGAGTGAGAGTGCTGAATTATCGCACTATAATGGCAAAAGAAATATCTCTATCAATGTTACAAAATCAAAAGATGGCAATGCCATAGAACTTGTCAAAAAGATACGTAAACTCTTAGCACAAAAATCTAAGCAAAACCCATCTGTATCATATGATATCTATACCGATACTTCTGTTTGGATTAAAAATCGTCTCAATATTGTATTTTCCAATATTATTTTTGGATTGTTTTTGGTATTTGGTGCAATGATGATTTTTATCAATCGTGGTATTGCATTTGTAGTTGCACTTGGGATACCTGTGAGTTTTATGATAGGACTCATAGCAACACAAATGCTTGGCAATAGTTTAAATATGCTCTCTTTATTAGGTGCTTTGATAGCTCTTGGGATGCTTGTAGATGAAGCAATTGTGGTTGCAGAAAATATTTATAGACATTTAGAAGAAGGAATGGAACCGCGTGAAGCAACTATCGCTGGAGCAAGTGAGATGTTTCCTGCTGTTTTAACAGCAACTATGACAACTGTTTTTGCTTTTTTACCGATGCTTTTAGTATCTGGTGAGATGGGAATGTTTATAAAAATTATCCCAATAATGATTACAGTTTTACTCCTTTCTTCTTTGTTTGAGGCATTTTACTTTTTACCACTTCACGCACACGATTTTTTAAGAGTTTCTAATGATGCGAGTTTTACAAAGAGATTTTGGAAATCTATGAATAACATATATGACAAAATGCTTCATTTTTTATTTCAAAAAAAAGTAATTTCGCTTGTAAGTATGGTGGTGTTGATTTTGGGTGGGACATTTGTTTTACTCAAACACTCCAAGTTTCAACTCTTTCCAGATTTTGATACGACACAAGTGTATGTATATGGAAAAGTAAATATCAACAATGATTTAGAAGATACAGAAAAAATTGTCACAAAATTAGAAAAAGCACTCCTAAAAAATAATGACCAATCTGATATCTCTTCTATTACTTCAGTGATTGGTTTTAAACTTGATGCAAAAAAACATACAGAGATAGGAGAACACCTTTTTCATATTTTTGTTGATTTGCATGAAAGAGCACCTACAAATTTGTTTGATAAATATATCAGCCCTTATCTCTCTTTGGATTATGATGCTTCTTTACTCCAAAGAAAAAAAAGTGCAAAAGAGATTGCACAAGATTTAGAAAAAATCGTTGCTCCATTTCGAAAATTGTATGATAAAAATGGTTTGGTTTTTGATGAGCTTGTGGTTAAAGTCCCGGGTGCTGGTGTGGTTGCTTCAGATGTTGAGATAGGATTGAGTGGAAAAACAGAAAATGAGATTTTAGAGGGACTTCATCTTATAGAAAACAAACTCTCTACCATTAATGGGGTAAAAAATATTACTGATGATGCAGATATTGGGGAAAAAGAGTTAAAACTAAGAGTCAATAGTTATGGACAAGAACTTGGATTAAATGAAGCCTTTATTGTTAAGAGTTTGATGCCTTATTATCTTCAAGCAGAATATGGAAAAATGTTTCATAAAGAGGGTTTACTTCGTATCAAACTTCGAAGCAATCTTTATAAACATCAAGAACAAATAAAAACTCTCCAAATACAAATCCCAAATACAAACAAATATGTTGCATTAGAAGATGTTTGTGATTTTGAGTATAAACGGGGATTTGTAGCACTGCACAAAGAACAAGGAAAAAGGATTCAAAGTGTATTTGCCTCTTTAGATAAAAAAATCATCACCTCTTCTGAAGTGATGCAACAACTCAAAACCACCTTAGATACACTCAGAAAAAAAGGGTATAAAGTAGAGATAAAAGGGGAAGAAAAAGAAAATAGAAAAAATCAACACGAGATGATGCAATCAGCACTAATTGCTATCTTTTTAATTTTTATTACATTGGTATGGTTGTTTGATTCTATTAAAAAATCTCTTATTGTGATTAGTACTATCCCTTTAGTGATGCTTGGTGTATTGATTGGGCATTTGATTATGGGGCTTCATTTAACAATGCCGGGAATGATAGGGGTTGTTGGATTAGCTGGAGTGGTTGTAAATGATGGGCTTATTATGGTTGATTTTATCAAAAATGCAAAAACAGCAGAGGATTTAATGCAAAGAGCAAAAACAAGACTCAGACCAATTTTACTTACCTCTTTGACAACTGTTTTAGGGCTTATTACATTGATATTTTTTGCATCTGGACAAGCAAAGATACTCCAACCAATGGCAGTATCACTTGGATTTGGGATAGCTTGGGCAACGGTGTTAAATCTACTTTATATCCCACTTTTATATGCTGTGATATATAAAATTAAAAAATAGGAGAAATGATGGAGAAACAAGATTTTAATGAAGGTTTAATGGGATTTTTAGATGCTTCACCAACACCATTTCACGCTACAAACAATATGGCGATGATGTTTGAAAATGCTGGATTTATAAGATTGTTTGAAGAAGATGAATGGGATTTGGTTGCAGGGAAAAAGTATTATGTTGTGCGTAATGATGCTTCTATTATTGCCTTTACATACCCAAAAAAGAAAGAGTATGTGATGGTAGGGGCTCATACGGATTCTCCAAATTTAAAATTAAAACCAAATTGTGTTGTTAAAGAACACGGTGTAGTTCGATTTGGTGTGGAGCCTTATGGGGGACTTTTACTAAGCACTTGGTTTGATAGAAGTTTATCTTTGGCTGGAAAGGTTGTGTATCTGGATAAAGAGGGTAAGATGCAATCAGCACTTATTGATGTGCAAAAACCAATCGCTTCTATCCCTTCATTGGCAATCCATTTAGATGAGACGGCAAATAAAAATAAAACAATCAATAAACAAACAGATATCTCTCCAATCTTAACGACCAATGAAGATTTTGAGTTTGAAGAGTTTTTGCTTTGGCAACTTGCAAAATTGGGGATAGAAGATGTTCAAAAGATTTATGGGAGTGAGTTGAGTTTTTATGATGTGCAAAAAGCAAGTTATGTTGGGCTTCGAGATGATTTTATAGCAAGTGCAAGATTGGATAATTTGCTAAGTTGTTATACAGCTATGGTTGCTATGTGTAGCATACCAGATGATAAGGCGATGTTGTTTGTAGCAAATGACCATGAAGAGGTTGGAAGTGATACAACAAGTGGAGCAGGGGGGAGTTTTTTAGAAAATACTTTGCGAAGAATGTTTCAAGATTATGATGAATATGTTCAAGTGGTAAGAAGTTCACTCTTTGTGAGTGCAGACAATGCTCACGCAATCCATCCAAACTTTCCATCAAAACACGAAAAAGAGCATACGCCATATATCAATAATGGAGTTGTTATCAAAATAAATGCCAATCAGCGATATGCTTCAAATGCAAACACAATTAGTCGCATTGTACATACTGCATCTTTACTGCATCTTCATACCCAAAATTATGTTGTAAGAAGTGATATGGGGTGTGGTTCAACCATAGGTCCAATCACAGCAACACGCATTGGGATAGAGAGTGTTGATGTAGGGGTTCCAACCTATGCAATGCACTCTATTAGGGAGATGTGTGGAAGTGATGATGCACATCAACTCTACACAATATTATTAAATTTATAAAAAAGAGACAATATGGCACTACTTGATTTAAAAAATATATCAAAACACTATTCTGCTCAAAAGATTCTTGAAAGTGTTGATTTTCATATCGATGCTGGAGAGAGGATTGTTATTATTGGGAAAAATGGGAGTGGAAAATCAACACTGATGAAAATCATCTATGGCTCTTTGGCTCCAGATGAAGGGGAGCGAATTGTTCAAAACAATTTAGAGATACAGATGTTAGACCAAAAGCCAACATTTAAAGATGGACATAGTGTCAAAGAAGCCATAGAAGATTCATTAGAAGCACTCAATGAGGCAAAAAAAAGGTATGATGCACTCTCTTTACGATTAGCCAAAGAGTTTGATAATAAAAAACTTTTACAAGAATATGAAGAGGTTTCAAAGTATTTAGACCATCATAATGCTTGGAATCTTGATGATAAAATTTCTCGTGTCATTGAGCATTTTGATTTAAAACAGTATGAAAATAAGCCTGTTGTTTTATTAAGTGGGGGAGAACAAAGACGGGTTGCTTTGGCAAGTTTGCTTTTACAAAAACCAGATATTTTGCTTTTAGATGAGCCAACAAACCACCTTGATGTGTATATGGTGGAGTTTTTAGAAGATTTGATTTTAAAAGAGAAATTTACCCTTGTTTTTATCTCTCACGATAGATATTTTATCGATGAAATTGCAACTAAAACAATAGAAGTAGAAGATTGTAAGTTGCGTGAATTTAGTGGAGGGTACTCCTCTTATTTAAAACAAAAAGAGGAACTCTTAAAAGTATTACAAAAACAACACGAGAGCCTTTTAACCCTTTTAAAACACGAAAATGAATGGTATGCACGGGGAGTAAGAGCAAGATTAAAGCGAAATGAGGGGAGAAAAGAGCGTTTGATGAAGCTTCGTGAAGAAGCAAAAACAAACCCTGCAAAAATTCGTAAAATGTCTTTGGAGTTACAGCGTGAAGCTAAACATTTTAACCGCAATAAAAGCATTAATAAACAAAAGATGCTTTTTGAGATAGAAGATTTGGGAGTGACACTTGGGGATAAAGTGTTGTTTGAGCATTTTTCTACAAGGATTTTACAAAAAGATGTAATTGCTATTGTAGGACCAAATGGGAGTGGAAAATCAACACTGCTAAAAGTGTTACTTGGTCGCATACAACCAACTTCTGGAAAGATTAAAAAGGGTGAATTTAAGATAGGATATTTTGACCAGCATCGTGAGATGTTAGATGATGATAAAAACCTTATAGAAACATTTTGTCCAAATGGTGGAGATAGAGTTAATGTTCGTGGAAAAGATATGCACGTGTATGGGTATCTAAAAAACTTTTTATTTCCACGGGAATTTTTAGATAAAAAGATAGGGGTGTTAAGTGGTGGAGAAAAAAACCGCATTGCTTTAGCTTTACTTTTTACACAAGAGGTTGATGTGATGATTTTAGATGAGCCAACCAATGATTTAGATATCCCAACAATCAATATTTTAGAAGAACAACTCACCCATTTTAATGGTGCGGTTTTGCTTGTGAGTCATGATAGATATTTTGTTGATAAAATTGCAAAAAAACTTTTTATTTTTCAACCAGAAAAAAAGAAAATAGAGGAGTCGTATCAGCAATACTCTGAGTATTTAGAACTTGAAAAAGAGCTTATGACACTTGAAGCAATGGAAAAAGATGCAACAAAAGTAGTGGTAGAAAAAAAAGAAAAACCAAAAAAAGAAAAACCACTCAAACTCACCTATAAAGAAAAGATTGCATTAGAACAACTTCCAAAAGAGATAGAGGAGTTAGAACAACGCATAGAAGAAAAAAATAATTGTTTAGCAAATCCTCAATGTTATGAAGAGATAGGGATAGGTGCTTTGGCACAAGAATTGCAAGAGTTAGAAAAAGTGTATGAAGAAAAAGTAGAATTACTTTTAAATATAGAGGAAAAGATAGAAGCAATAGAAGCTTTAAAATAGGAACAAAGATGAGAAATTATGGTTTAGATATTTGGGCAGATGATAATTTTTTTATAGATGATGCCTATTTAAGAGTAAATTATAAAAGTAAGCCTTCTCTTGTTGAGATAATTCAAAAAATACGTGAAAAAAATATTCGTGGACCTATTTTGCTTCGGTTTGAACATCTTATCCAAAAACAAATCACAAATTTATATACAAGTTTTCAATCTGCTATGAAAGAAAATAAATACCAAGGGAATTTTCATGCAGTTTTTCCACTCAAAGTCAATCAATTTCCAAATGTTGTAAAGAGGGTTGTAAAACAAGGAGAACCTTTTGGATATGGTTTAGAAGCTGGTTCTAAAGCAGAGCTTATTTTAGCAATGGCTATGAGTCATAAAAAGAGTAAAATTACAGTCAATGGTTTTAAAGATAAAGAGATGATTACTCTTGGATTTATTGCTGCTCAAAGTGGATACGATATTACTATCATTATAGAAGGGTTACAAGAGTTAAAAACAATCATTGAAGTAGCAAATGAGACAAATATTGCAGTGCCACATATTGGATTGCGTGTAAGATTACATAGCTCAGGCATTGGGACATGGGCAAAAAGTGGGGGAATGGATGCTAAATTTGGTTTGACATCTACTGAAATTATTGAAGCCTTAAAACTCTTAAAACAGTCTCAATTACTTCCTTATCTTACAATGATTCATTTTCATATAGGCTCACAAATGTCAGATATTGCTCCACTAAAAAAGGCTTTACGTGAAGCTGGAAATATCTATGCAGAACTAAAAAAGATGGGAGCAAATGCTCTAAATGCTATCAATATTGGTGGTGGTTTAGCAGTAGAATATGACCAACATAGCCATACAAAATCAAAAAATTATTCAATTTTTGAATTTGCAAGTAGTGTTGTCTTTTTACTTGGGGAGATTATGAATGCAAAAGGGGTTAAACATCCTGATATCTTTACAGAATCTGGACGATTTATCGTTGCTTCTCATGCTGTGTTGGTGACTCCTGTTTTAGAGCTTTTTTCACAAGATTATCATAAATCACTTCTTCATTTAAAAGAAAAAAATCCCCCTTTAGTAGAGGAGTTGTATTATTTATACAATAAAATAAATGAAAAAAATTGTATTGAATATCTTCATGATGCACTTGACCATGTAGAATCACTTTTGACTCTATTTGATCTTGGATATATCGATTTGCAAGATAGATCCAATGCAGAGATACTTGTGCATAATATCATTAAAAAATCTCTTGTTTTAACATCTTCTTATACCATTCAAGAGCTTCAAAACTTACAAAATTTTATGCAAGAGCGATACCTCATTAATGGTTCTATTTTTCAAAGTTTACCAGATTATTGGGGATTAAAACAACATTTTCCTGTGATGCCTTTACACTTTTTAGACCAAAAACCAAGCCGTGGAGCCTCATTGTGGGATATCACGTGCGATAGTGATGGGGAGATAGGATTTAATCTTCAAAAACCGTTATTTTTACACGATATAGATATTGAAAAAGAGGATTATTTTTTGGGTTTTTTTAATGTTGGAGCCTATCAAGAAACATTAGGAATGAATCATAACCTTTTTACCCATCCAAGTGAGTTTAGTGTTATAATTAATGAAGATGGGTATGAACTTGTTGATGAAGTTGAATCAAAAAATATTATAGAAGTGTTGGAATCTATTGGGTATGATAAGGAAAGTTTATTAAATAAAATTAAAACTAATCTTATAGCAAGTGATTTTATTACAGAAAAAGAAAAATCTGATACACTTGCAAAATTAGAGTTATTTTTAACACAAAATGGTTATCTAAGAACTACAAATTAGGAAAGAAAATTGGGACTTATTGCTGATATAAAAGATGATTTTATCAATGCTTATAAAAATGATCCTGCACTCACTTCTTGGGTAGATTTTTTATTTAATTATAGAGGGGTTTGGGCAATGATGTGGTATAGAATTGCTCATAAACTCTATATGATGAATTTTAAAAGATTAGCAAGAATGCTCTCTGGTGCTTCACAGTGGCTGACAAATATAGAAATTCATCCAGCAGCACAAATAGGAAAAAGGGTTTTTATAGACCATGGGATAGGAGTTGTGATTGGGGAGACAACCATTATTGAAGATGATGTGCTTATCTATCAAGGGGTAACTCTTGGGGGTGTTTCTTTATCACAAGGAAAACGCCATCCAACAATTTTAAAAGGGAGTGTTATAGGTGCTGGAGCAAAGGTTTTAGGAAATATTACCATAGGAGAATATGCAAAAATTGGAGCAAATTCTGTTGTTGTTAAAAATGTTCCAAGCAATGCAACTGCTGTTGGTATTCCAGCACATGTGATAGAAAAAGGAAGATGCAAAGACCCATTTATGCACAATAAACTTCCAGATATTAATAAAGAGATGTTTGAGTATCTCTTAAAAAGGGTTGCAGTACTTGAGCATATTTTAATTAAAGACAATAAAGAAGTTTTAGAAGAGGATTTGGAGTTAGAACATATTTATGAAGCTTTTATTCGAGCAATGAAAAATTAAGGAAAAAAATAGATGTCACATATAGAAATTACAAAAGAAGAAGCACTCTTTTATCATCAATCTCCACAACCGGGAAAAATTGAAGTCAATACTACAAAACCAGTAAGCACACAAAAAGACCTCTCTTTAGCCTATACACCCGGGGTAGCTACTCCATGTTTAGAGATACAAAAAACACCACAAGATGCTTATAAATATACCTCAAAAGGAAATCTTGTTGCTGTTATTAGTAATGGAACGGCAGTTTTGGGACTTGGAAATATTGGGGCATTGGCTTCAAAACCTGTGATGGAAGGTAAAGGGGTTTTATTTAAAAAATTTGCAGGGATTGATAGTTTTGATATTGAGTTAGATACACAAGATATTGATGAGTTTTGTTTGGCAGTTTCTTTAATGGCTCCAACATTTGGAGGAATTAATTTAGAAGATATTAAAGCTCCAGAATGTTTTGAGATTGAAAAAAGATTGGTTGAAACATTAGATATTCCTGTGATGCATGATGACCAACACGGAACAGCAGTTATCTCAACTGCGGCAATTATTAATGCATGTGAGATAACACACAAAAAATTAGAAACATTAAAAATAGTTGTTGTTGGGGCTGGAGCTGCTGCTATATCGTGTGCAAGATTGTATCGTCATATTGGAGTAAAAGATATTTATATGATGGATTCAAAGGGTTTAATTCATCATCAAAGAGATGATTTAAATCAGTATAAAAAAGAGTTTGCACAACCAACAAGTATGCAAAGAGAGGCTGTATTTGATGATGCAGATGTGGTTGTAGGACTCTCAAAACCGGGGAGTTTTACTCTTGCAGATGTAAAACTTATGGCAAAAGACCCTATTATTTTTACTTTGGCAAATCCAACTCCAGAGATTTTTCCAGATGATGTCAAAAAAGAAAGAGCAGATGCTATTATAGCAACAGGAAGAAGTGATTTTGATAATCAAGTCAATAATGTTTTAGGATTTCCTTATATCTTTCGAGGGGCATTAGATACACAGGCAAAAAAGATAAATAGAGAGATGAAGGTAGCTGCTGCTTATGCTTTAGCAAACCTTGCAAAAGAGGAAGTACCTCAATATATTAATGATATTTATGGGAAAAAGTTAGTATTTGGAAAAGAGTATCTTATCCCAAAACCTTTTGATAAGCGATTGATTGTAGCTATTTCAAGTGCAGTAGCAAAAGCAGCGATAGAGAGTGGGAGTTCTCCTTTAAAAGATTTTGATATACAACAATACAAACAAAAATTAGCAACGATTTTATAAGATGACAGAAAAACAGTATAAAGAAGCAGTAGAAAAGTTAAATTTGTATGCAAAGCATTATTATGTTTTAGATGATCCTTTAGTACCTGATGAGGTGTATGATACACTGTATCATCAAGTTGTAGCATTTGAAGAACAACACCCTCATCTCATTGATGAAAACTCTCCAACACAAAGGGTGGGAGATGCTATTTTAGAGGGGTTTGTAAAGGCAAAACATCTAAGTCCTATGTGGTCGCTTGAAGATGTTTTTGATAGTGAAGGGTTAGAAAAATGGTTAACAAAAACATATAAATTGGATAAAAATATCTCTTTTTATTGTGAGCCAAAATTTGATGGTGCAAGTTTAAATCTCATCTATGAAAATGGAAAACTTACCCAAGCTATTACACGTGGAGATGGAAAAGAGGGGGAATTAGTGACACAAAATGTCAAGACAATTCGTTCTATCCCTTTACATATAGCACATCAAAAAACAATAGAGATACGGGGTGAAGTGGTTATTTTTAAAGATGAATTTTTAAAGATAAATGCCCAAAGGCTTAAAAACAATGAACCCCTTTTTGCAAATCCAAGAAATGCTGCTGCTGGGAGTTTAAGACAACTTGACCCATCTATTACTGCTTCAAGAAACCTTGTTTTTTTACCTTATGGTTTGGGAGTCAATGCACTTGAACATAAACTTTTAAGTCAAAAGATGGAATATATCTATGAACTTGGATTTAAAAAGCCACCACAAAGAGGACTTGCACAAGGGTTTAAAGAGATTGAACAACTCTATGAAACAATGAAAAAAGAGCGTGATAGTTATCCTATGATGCTTGATGGTATGGTGGTAAAAGTAAATGAGATTGCCGCACAAGTTGATATGGGATATACTGTCAAAGTACCACGATTTGCTGTTGCGTATAAGTTTCCTGCTGTTGAGAAAATAACAACTATTAAAGATATCATTTTACAAGTTGGAAGAACTGGTGCGGTAACTCCAGTTGCAGTTGTGGAGCCTGTGGATATTGAAGGGGTTGTGGTTGAGAGAGCAACACTACATAATTTTGATGAGATTAAGCGAAAAGATATCAAAATTAATGATAAAGTAATTATTTTAAGAAGTGGTGATGTTATCCCAAAAATTATTAAAGTTTTAACTAATGAGCGAGATGGAACACAAATAGCTATACAAAAACCAAAAAATTGTCCGATATGTCAGAGTGAGCTTTTAGATGAGGGTGTGTTGTTAAAATGTCAAAATCTCTCATGTAAAGCAAGAGTTGTTAATTCTATTATCTATTTTGCATCAAAAAATTGTCTCAATATAGATGGTTTAGGCAAAAAGATAGTAGAAGCTCTTTTTAATGCACATCTTGTGATGAGTGTGTTGGACCTTTTTGATTTGTCTATGGAAAAATTATTGATGCTTGAAGGGTTTCAAGAGAAAAAAGCAAAAAACCTTTTAGAAAGCATAGAAAAAGCAAAGCACCCAGAGTATTGGCGTTTTATCAATGCTTTGGGGATTGAACACATTGGAGAGGTTGCTTCAAAAACATTGAGTGAACGCTTTGGTGCTTCTTTTGTAAATGCAACAAAAGAGGAGATTTTGGAGTGTGATGGAATAGGAGAGGAGATAGCAAATTCTCTTTTAGAATTTGTACGAGTCAATCAAGAAACAATACAAAAATTAGAAGCTATCCTTCAGCCAATTACACCAAAAAAGCAAGAAGAGGTGAGTGATAATGTTTTTAAAGATAAAAAAGTTGTGTTAACAGGTACAATGAGCCAATCTCGCTCCCAAATAAAAAATATGTTAGAGTCACTTGGTGCAAAGGTATCATCAAGTGTTTCTAAAAAAACAGATTTTTTAATCTATGGTGAAGATGCTGGAAGTAAATATGATAAAGCAGTTAGTCTTGGTGTCAAAACACTTAATGAAGAAGAGATGCAAGCTATGATAAACTCTATAAAAAAATAAAAATAGTAAGGTTAAACATATGAAACCCCTAAAAAAAATTTTGATACTTCTTTTATTGATGATTGTAAGTGTGTATGCAAGGTCAAATTATTGTATTCAGGTAACAACACTTTATGACTTTGATAGGCATAATCTCTCTTCATCTGTTTTAAATATTCTTCGCAATTTTGATAAAGCAAGGATAGATAGAAGAGGTTCAAAATTTGTTTTAAGGGTTGGGGATTATAGAAGTGTTCATGATGCAGATGCTGATTTAGAGAGAATTCAAGATACTTACTATGATGCATATGTTAGAAGATGTGATTATGACCCTTCAAGAGTTGTTTATGCAATAAATATGCCAAGAGAATATGGTGATAGAGGGGAAGAAGATAGCCAGTATGATGATGGGTCATATCGTGATAGTGGTTATGATAATTATGATGATAATTCTATAAACAATAATGACCATAAAGAATTAAAAGAGATAAGATATAGAGGACAAGATAGGTCTAATTATGATTTATATCAGCAGTGTCGAAGATGTTTTGCTCCAATGGAATTAGAAGCAAGTGATAATCATCCATATACAAGAGAAGTAAATAGACCTAGAAAAAAAGCACAAGATTTATATGAAGATAATGGGGTTTATGATGATGAAGTTAATTATGATGATACACCAGTGAAAAGACATATCGTAAAAAAAGCAAGAGAAGCAGAAGATATAGCAGATGATAATGATGATGACAAAAATGGTGGTGGTTTTTTTGATTTTTTGAAAAAACCACAGTATAGAAAAGCACATAAAAAAGCACAAGAAGAGTATGATAGTGAAAGTGGTGATGAAGATAAGGCACATTTTTTTGATTATTTGAAAAAAAATAAATATGAAGATGATGAGTATCACGATACAAAACAAAAAAAACAGCATCAAGAGGATGATGATGGTTTTTTTGGTCTTTTTAAAGAGAAGAAAAAACCAAAAAATGAAGATATGGAAGATGATTATGGTGATGATTTATACGAAGATACACCGCCTAAAAAACATATTCGTCCAAAAAGAAAAAGAAGTTATGATGAATATGATGATACACAAGAAGAATATCATCCAAGAAAAAAACGAAGAAGAAAACCAGAAGAGGATGATGGCTTAGAATATGATGATGATTATTGATGATGTTTATAGAGTTATTTCATAAATATCGTTTTTTTCGTTACTTTATAGGGTTATTTGTTTTAATAACCCTTTATATCCTCATTACCTCTCAGTATTATATTCAAACACAATTTGTTCTTGCCTATGGGACAATTATTTTTTTATTTATCTTATTAAAATTAAAAAAAATTCCAGAATTTTTAGTTATTTTTATTAAATTTTTAGCAGTTGTTATTGTTTTGAGGTATTTGTATTGGAGGATAACAAGTTCCATATCATATGAAGGTTTTTTTGATTATATTGGAGCTTTGTTGTTATTGTTTGCTGAGATGATAGCTATTACTATCTATTTGCTTGGTATTTTTACTTCGATGAATATTTTAAAACGTCAGCCTATTGATTTAAAAGGGTACAAAAAAAAAGAGTATCCAACGGTTGATGTTTTAATTCCAACATATAATGAACCAATAGATATGTGTGAAAAAACTATCTTGGCGGCTTTAGCATTTGACTATCCTAAAGAAAAGTTTCATGTCTATTTATGTGATGATGGTGGAACAGACCAAAAGTGTAATGATAAAGATGAAAAAAAAGCAAAAGAAGCAAGATTAAGAAGAAAAACACTACAAGAATTTTGTCAAAAAGTGGGTGCAACTTATATTACACGTAAAAAAAATGAACATGCAAAAGCGGGAAATCTTAATTCTGCTTTACAATATATTCATGGTGATTTACTTTTGATTTTAGATACAGACCATATCCCAGCTGCACAGTTTTTACAAAGAACTGTTGGATGGTTTTTAAAAGATGAAAAGATGTTTTTGGTACAAACTCCCCATGCTTTTTATAATGCAGACCCAATAGAGAGAAATTTAAGGATGTTTGGGACTTCCATTAGTGAAAATGATATGTTTTATAAATATATTTTACTTGGACACGATTTTTGGGAGAGTGCATTTTTTTGTGGTTCTGCGGCACTTCTTAGAAGAAAGTATATTGATGAGGTAGGGGGAATTGTAGGAGATACCATTACAGAAGATGCAGAAACTGCCATAACACTTCATGGGCTTGGATATAAGAGTGCTTATATTAGTGAGCCAATGATTCGTGGGCTTCAAGCTGAAGATTTTGCTTCTTTGGTACTTCAGCGTGTAAGGTGGACACAAGGGATGGTTCAAATTTTTATGATGAAAAATCCCTTTTTATCAAAAAAACTCAAATGGTATCAAAAGATAAGTTATATGAGTGCGAGTTTTTTTTGGTTTTTTGCTTTTTCAAGGGTGATATTTTTTATAGCTCCTTTGATGTATATGATATTTGGATTAAAGATTTATGATGCAAATACAGTTGAGATGTTTGCATATGTGGTTCCACATATTATTATGGCTGTGATGATGTCTTTCTTTTTGTATGCAAAAGTAAGAAACCCTTTTTTTTCAGAGATTTATGAAACTGCTTTATCTTTTTTTACTTTGCCAGCTATCATTGAGACAATTTTTAATCCAAGAGAGCCAACTTTTAAAGTAACGCCAAAAGGGACAGATATTTCAAAAACATACGTGAGTGAACTTGCTATCCCTTTTGTTGTTATGTTTATCATTGTATCATTTGCTTTTATTTTTGGGATAGTAAAAGTTTTTTTGTATCCTAATGAACTTTCTGTTATTGTTATGACTCTTTTTTGGAATTTTATCAATCTTTTATTGCTTGTTACTGCAATTGCTGTAACAAGTGAAAAAAGTGATGTTAGAAGATACATTCGTGTTTTATTACATCAAAAATGTAAGATTTTTGTAGATGGGAAAAAATATAAAGGAAAAATTATAGATATTAGTGAAGGGGGTGTGAGTATTCACCCAAAAAATCCAGAAAACAAAGAGAAAATTTTAAAAAATGCTCACAATATTTCCATAGAAATTTTAGATATCAATCAAAAGCCTTTTAGAGTTCCTGCAAAGTTTTTAAAATCTATTGGATGGGGGAAGACGCTTATTTTTGAATTTAAAGATATTGAAGAAAATTATAAATTAAGGCAAAAACTTATTTTACTTATTTATGGAAATACAACGATATGGGATGATTTTGATGCTTCTCACAAAGTGATGAATCCTGTGCAGAGTTTTGTGTTTATTGTAAAACAAAGTTTTAAAAATGCTTTATTTAAAGAGGCATTTTTACTCACATTGCACCATTTTATGTATATTTTGAAAAAAAGGAAAGGATAAAAATGTTACGTTTTTTTGTTTTATTGTTGATGATGGTATCATTTTTATATGGGGCACAAAAGCAAAAGGTTATCCATATAAAACATCTTCAAGATGGTTCGATGCTTGTGAGAGTCGCACTTAATTATGCAAATCCTCGTGAACTCTCAAGAAGACTTCGAGGTTCAGATGGGATTATGGATATCCATCTTCCAATCCCGGGAAACTGGAAGGTACTTTCTGCACAAGGATATTTGAGTTATAGCCCATCTGTATTACTGTTAAAAGACCATTCTTCTGGGGTTATTACTTTTAATAATGTTAATATCAAACAATTTAAACTTTTTAAATATATGAATGTTGGAGTTAAATTTAAAATCAATCCAAAATATATAAAAGATTATAATGATTTAAGAATTGAGATTATTCAGCATTATACTGATAAGTGTGAAAACAATTCTAATTCTCAATTATGGACAGATATTAATTTAGTTGATAGTTATATAGAATACCATATAATAAAAACACCAATTCCTGAAGAGATTCAATCTTTAACAACACATATGATTGATTCCAAACAATATGAACTTGAACCCTTAAATTATGTTGTATCAAAAAATCCAAATGATGAAGAATTAAGGTATTATGCACTCTTAACAGGTGCAGCAGCAAATGCTATTAAATACAGAATGGCACCAATTTCTGTTTCACATCAAATTGATTTGAAAAAACATAATATCCTTATCACAACAAAAAAAGAGGCAAAAAAAGAGTTGTCTATCTTGCGATATAAGTATCTTTTTGAATACGACCCACTTTTTGCTTTAAAATTTAATAATGAAAAATATGAACCAATTACTGCACAAAATATTGAGGTACAACCATCACAGTTTGGTTTAAAAATTACGAAAAAAAATGCACTGGCTTTTAAAAGTGTTTATTTTAATAAGGGTAAAATTGCTATAAGTCATTTACCCATAGAAGATAAAAAAAGTGTGACTGTATCTTTTTGGTTTAAAAGCGATGATACAACACAAAATGCTATCTTGTTTGGATTTGAAAATTATGCTTTGGTTTTAGATAAAAATAAAATAGGTTTTCAAACAAATCAAAGGGATTTATATGGTGCTAGAGTAAGAAATATAGGGAAAAAATGGCACCATATTGTTGCTGTGTTTGATGCACATAATATTCATCGAAATAGTATTTATCTTGATGGAAAAAGACTGATTTTAAAACAACTCAAAAAAAGAACAATAGCAAGTACATTTTCCTCTTTTGCTTTTATTGGTGGACGATTGATAGATGATTTGAGAAATTTTAAGGGGTATATAGACCAATTTTATTTTTTTGATGAAAAACTTCCCTCTTTATTTATCAAAAAGATGTATAAGTTAGCAAAAAAATATAAAAAACAAAATTATGATGAATCTTTATTTATTGGGGAAAAAATACTTTATGATGTAAATGTTTTAAGAAATCCATATCTTCCACAAAAAGCTATTTTGGTTATTGCTCCAAAGGAGAAAAAAGATATTGAAAATGTGCTATATGGATTATACAAAAAAGACCTTTCTTTTTATTTTAGACAAGGTTTAAATATTACACAAACAAAAATTCCACCAAAAGCAAAAGCATACAGTGCAAAAAATTATATCCCAGTAGATACAAAGATATATTTTAGTGACCTTGGATATAAAACACAAGTATTAAAAGGGTGGTATCCACCATCTATTGCAATTAAATTTAATGTTTATCCCGACCATCATTTTGGAGATAAAGAGAGAATAAAGACATATCTTAATTATGTTTTTCCATCTACTGTTAATGAAGATTCAGTTGCAAATATGTTTTTAAATGGTAAATTTGCACAACAAATTAAGATTATGGATGCTGTTTCAAGTGAGAGTTTATCTTTAAAAACAGGTGGATTGTTTGATACAAAACACCAGCAAAAACTTCCAGCTTTTTTACTTGACAAGGGACATAATACATTAAAATTTGAGTTTTCTTTAGTTCCTAAATCAAGTGGATATTGTAGTGTAACAAATAGTGAAAATTTACTTGTTATGATTATGGATGATTCTTATTTTATTTTGCCTCAATCAAAACGATGGATAGAGATGCCATATATGCAATATATCCATTCTTCAGCATATCCATATTCAATTTATCCAGATTTACAAGATACACAGCTTGTACTTGCAAATAATGATACTCAAACCATTGCATCTGCTATGAATTTTGTTTTCTTTTTGGCTCAAGAGATTCAAGGATTTCCATTTTATATCAACATCACACAAAATCCAAAACATATACAAAAAGAAAAACAGCTTATTTTCTTTGGGACTATTAGTGACTCACTTTTACAAAAAATAAGTCAAAATGGACCTATCCCATTTTCAAAATCAAAAATAGAAAAAGCATACCCTTTTGTGCATAGATTTGTTACACAAAAAAGTATTGTTGATGATGATAGATTAAAAAAATATCGTTTTTTAATGAAAGTGAAAGAGACAAATGAACTTGATACAAATCTTTTAGTAGAGATGTTTCAATCACCTTATGATGATGAAAAAACAGTTTTAATGTTTGTTGCTCAAACACCACAACTCTTAAATAAAAGTGTTAAATCACTCCTTGCTTTTGAAAATCGTCATTTTTTTAATGGAGATGCACTTATTTATAATGCAGATATGGAAGAAGGTGTTTCTTTTGATATTAAAAAGAAATATGTTTTGAGTTCTATGAATTGGTTAGATACAATGAGTTTACTTATAGGGATGGATCCTTGGTTTTATCTCTCATTTTTAGTTATAACTCTTATTATGATTGGATGGATAGCAAAGGTACTTTTAAAAGATTTTAAAAAAAGAATTCATAAACACGTGGAATGATGATGAAGATAGTATTTATTTTATTTGTATGTAGTAGTTTTTTATTTGCTCATTTTCAAGAGAGAGTATGGGAAGTGTATAAAGACTCTTTTATCAAAAGAGATGGAAGAGTTGTGGATTATTATAATCATATAACACATACAGAAGGGATAGGATATACCCTTTATTTTGCATATAAAATGGATGATGAAAAAACATTCCAAAAAGTATATCAGTGGTATAAAAAAAATATGAAATACAATAAATTTCATCTTCCTGCTTGGAAATGGGGAAAAGATAAGCAAAAAAGATGTTTTTGTGTTTTAGATACAACAAGTGCAACAGATGCAAATTTGTGGATAGCTTATGATTTATATAAAATGTATCAAAAAACACATAATATACTTTATAAAAAAGATGCAGATGCGTTAGTTAGAGCAATAAAAAAAGAGCAAATTATTTTTATTCATAAAATACCATATCTTCTTCCATGGGAAAAAAATAAGATAGATAAAAATAATATAAAATTAAACCCTTCTTATATGATTTTTGAGATATTTCAATTTTTGGCAAAACAAACAGGAGATAAGGTATGGTTGCAACTTATACAAAATGCAAAAACAACCTTACTACGTGCAAGATTCTCTGCTTTGGCATTAAATAGTGATTGGGTGATTTATGATACAAAACAAGATAGATATATTTTACCAGATAATAGCTATTTTGGATATGATGCTATTCGTATCCCTTTAAATATTTTAAGAAGTGATTTATCTCAACAAATAAAAAGAAAATTATTACAACCTTATAAAAATTATATCAAAATGATGGTAGGGCATCCACTTGGTGTTGTAGCACTTCAAAAAGGGGAAATCTCTTTATATAATTTATCTTTTGGACATTTAGCTATTTATAAAAAGATAGCAAAATTTTATAAAATGGATACAACTTTATTTGATAATGAATTAAAAAAGAGGATACCAAAAGAACAAAAAGATTATTATTCATATGCACTTTTTTTCTTAAGTATTTTATAAATTTTGTCGATGTAGAGGAGATTTAATTTGATATAGGATAGTAATGAGGGTAGTTGGTTTATTGTTGTGTTTTGCATTGTTTTTATATGGAGATGATAAACTATATGTAACTTTTGAATTAGCAAAAGCTCCAAAAGAATATGAAGATATTTTAAAATTAGAAAAACAAAAATATGAAAAAAAAGGGTTGGAGTGTTATATCTTTCCTATAAAAAATAATACTCTCTCACTTCGATGTAACCAAAACAAAATGTTTCACATACTTTTTATAATTTACGTGATGGATATATTGCATATAAAAGAGAGGATTTTGAAAAAGCAAAGAAGATTTTTTTAGAAATATATCAAAATAATCCACATAATGTGGAAAATGCTTATGCTCTTGCACTTATTTATATTCATCAAAAAGATTATAAAAAGGTAAGAAAACTTTTAAAACCTTTTGTTCTCTCAAGTAAAAAAGCAAAACAACTTTTTGTTGATAGTATTGTATATGAATTTTATTATTTGTTGCATTTTCACAAGATAGATAAAGCACTTGCATTACGTGATAAATATATCGATAGATATCCAAAACTTCGTTCTTTGAAAGTTGATGGGATATTACTTCAAGATGGATATAAAGCCTATAATAAAAAAGATTTTAAAAAAGCATTGCGAATTTTTACAAGGCTTTATAAAAAAGAGAAAAATTTTGAAAATAGTTATGCAATGGCACTTATATCTTTAGAATATGGAAAATTTCAAAAAGTAAGGGAGTATTTAGAACCTTTTAAATCGTCTAATAAAAAAGCAAGAGATTTGTATTTTGATTCTATTGTGACACAGTATTATATTTATTTAAAATTCAAAAAAAACAAAGAAGCACTTGCTTTACAAAAAAGATATATCAATGAATTTCCAAAATTAAAATCTTTAGCAAAGCCTGAACCAAAATATACTCTTGCAAAAGGATATAAAGCTTATAAACAAAAACAATATAAAAAAGCATTACAGATTTTTTCTCATTTGTATAAAAATAATAAAAATTTTGAAAATAGTTATGCAATGGCTCTTGCTTCGTATCAACTTGGAAATGATGAAGCAACACGAAAGTATTTGGAATATTATAGATTTAGCAATCAACAAGCTTCTGATTTATATTACAATTCAATTATTCGAACATATTATAAATATTATAATAATCATCAATATAGAAAAGCGATTTATTTTTTAAAAAAATACAAAAAATTTTATCCAAAATTACAAAATTTTCATGAAGCTTTGTTAAAACTTGCAGATAGTTATATTCAAAATGGAGCATTTGATGAGGCTGAAAATCTTTTAAAAGCAAATGGTTTTGCTCAAGCAAAAAAATATATTTTTAATGGAAAATATAAAAAGGCTATTGCATTACGAAAACAAAAAAAAGGAGCAAAAGGAGCTGTGCTTTTAACTCCTTATGTTCCGTATTATTCAAAAGCTTCTACATTTTTTGGGGAAGTTTCTTGTGAACTTGCTTCAAAACATATGGCAAATAATGAATTTCTTCAAGCAAAAAATCTTTTATTGCCAATTTTATCCAAATCTCTTCAAATCCAGCAACTTTATCAAAGAATTTTATATGAAGAAAATATTTATAAAGGGTGGAAAGCCTATAACAATAAAGAGATGCAAAAGGCGATAAAGTATTTTGAAAATGGGTGTAAATTAAGTTATGAAGAGAGTTGTTTGGTTGGAATTATGCATACAAGATATCAACTCAAAGAGTATAAAAAAGCACTTATTGTGGCAAAAAAAGCCTATGTTGATTTTAATGCTCAAGATGCTTCTTATATTGCATATGAGAGTGCTAAGGCTTTAGGGGATAAAAAAAGGATGCAATTTTGGCTTCAAAAGCTCCCATATAAATATCAAAAGATAGTGCTATATGAAACAAAAGTAACAGAGAAAAATTTTGAAGCATTAAATAAACGGTATTTGATTTTACGGCAAAAACATATGGATGATTTTGATTTAGTTGAAAACTATCTTTATTTTTTAAAAAATGCTCATAAATATAAATTGTTTGAAAAAACTTTTGATGAGGTAAAAGCAATTTTTACTAGTGAAATTGAACAGTTTCGTTTAAAAGAGATTTTAAGAGAGTATCATAATGAAACTTTATATAGATATTTTCAAGAGAAAAAATATGAACAATGTTTTGAATATGGAAATGAAGTATTGTTTGAAGGGGAAGAAGCACAATATAAACGACTTCACGCATGGTGTGCTTTTAAAGCAAGAAGATATGATAAGGCGACAAAGCTTTTTGATAAGATTATTCAAAAATATGGAAGTGATGCAGAAGATAGGTATGGAAGATTTTTAAGTGCTTTTGAAGCACATAATTTAAAAGATGCCAAGAAGTATCTTCAAGCAATGAAAAAACATCACGATAATTTAAAAAGATTGGCAGTTATTAATTTTTATATTGCTGAGGGGATGATACAAAAAGCACAAAAGATTGTCCAAGATATGGAAGATGGTAAACAAAAGATAAAATTACAAAAAAGGATTAATGGGAGTTACAAATATGACCATAATAAAATCAATAGTGTTTCTGGAGGGGTGTATTATAAAGAGAGAAATGTAGCAGATAAATTACATAGTTTTTTAGAATATGATATACCACTTGATGTTGATATTTATGAAACAAAATTTCATTATGATATCCATTTTGATATATTACATCTTTATGATGATTTTGCCGGAAGTAAAGAGAGATACAGTATGGAATATGGTTTGGGATGGATGTATGATAAAGATAAAACTTTTTCAAAAACAACACTTGTTCCAAATGCAAAAATAGAGTATAAAGATTTTTCATTTCAAGTTGGAACTTCCCCTCTTGGTGGGGAGATACAACCAGCTTTACTTACAGATATAGGTTATCATTATTATATTGATGAACTTTTTTATACCCATATAGAATTAAGTCGTTCAATGGTTGATGATTCGATGCTTTCTTTGATTGGATTAGATATTTCAAGAGATGGAAAGAGTGGTGCTTGGGGTAGGGTTGTTAAAAATGGTATTAATGTTGGGATTTATAATTCAAATCATTATTTTTATAGTCTTAATATAGAGTATTATCCCCTTATAGATGGTCAAAATGTGATGAAAAATTCTGAAATAAAAGGGGTTGGAACATTTGGTTATAGTGTGCCTACAAATCATTTTGCTTATTTAGATTTGAGTGTTATGAGTATTATAGATAGTTATGATAAAAATACTGACCTTTTTACTTATGGGCATGGTGGCTACTTTTCACCCCAATCTTTTTTTATGATAGGAACTATCTTAGAAGCTGGTAAAAATATGACTTCTTGGTTGTATTGGAGAATAAAAGCGATGGTTGGGTATGAAAATTTTCGTATTGATGATGTAGAAAAATATCCTATTTTAGATGATAAAACACAAGGATTATCAGGAGAGATACAAGGGTATAAAGAGAGTGGAACTATTTATAAAATTGCATTTGGAAGTGGGATGAAAATTAATCGTGATTTTGATGTAGTAGGTGCTATTTCGTATGAAAAAATGAAGGAGTTTGATACGATGGCTTTTGGTTTTTCTCTTATTTATTCGTTTGATAAAAAGAAAAAAAGAGTCAATATGTATAGTATCCATACCGAAGATAAAATCGATTCTTTATTAAAATAAGTCGGTTTTAATCACTAAAATTGTAAAATTTAGCAGTTTTATATCACTTTAGAGGTACCTATGGATTATAAAGAAACACTACTTTTACCAACTACAACTTTTGCTATGAGGGGAAACCTTCTTAATAATGAACCAAAGCGTTATGCATCGTGGGATGAGAAAAAAGTCTATGAAAAGATGAAAAAAAATCGTAAAGATGCACCAAGTTTTACACTTCATGATGGCCCTCCATATGCAAATGGTCATATCCATATTGGTCATGCCCTTAATAAAATTTTAAAAGATATCATCGTAAAACACCATTATTTTAATGGGAAGTCTGTTCGTTTTACTCCGGGGTGGGATTGTCATGGACTACCAATAGAACAACAAGTTGAGAAAAAACTTGGAGGGAAAAAGAAAAAAGAGCTTTTGGAAACTGCACAAATTAGAGAGCTTTGTCGTGAACATGCGACAAAATTTGTTTCTATTCAAAAAGAGGAGTTTAAAACTCTTGGTATTTTAGCTGATTGGGATAATCCTTATGTGACTATGGACTATAAATTTGAAGCAAATATCTATCGTACTTTGTGTAGTGTTGCAAAAAAAGGTTTACTTATTGAGCGAAGTAAACCAGTATATTGGTCGTGGGCTGAGAGAACAGCACTTGCAGAAGCAGAAGTGGAATATGAAGATAAAGAGTCTCACTCTATTTATGTAGCATTTGAATTAAGTGATAGTGCTAAAGAAAAAATTGGCACGACAGAAAAAGCCGCAGTTGTTATTTGGACAACAACACCATGGACACTTCCAGCAAATACAGGTATCTCTTTACACCCAGAAGAAACATATGTTTTAACAACAGATGGATATATTGTTGCAAAAGCACTTTATGAATCTTTAGTAGAACTTGGAGTTGTTAAAGGGGAGATAGAAAAAGAGATTGACCCAAAACTTTTAGAAAATGAGATAGCAATTAACCCTTTAAATCAAAGAGATTCAAAGATAGTTTTGGGAGACCATGTCCTTATGGATAGTGGTACAGGTGGTGTTCATACAGCACCAGGACATGGGGAGGATGATTATCGTGTTGGATTAAAATATGATCTTGATGTGATTATGCCAGTAGATGAAACAGGGTGTTATGATGAAACAATAGTAAGAGAAAATCTTATTCCAAATGCACAAGATTTTGTTGGAAAATTGGTATTTAAATGTAATGATGCAATTTTAGAACTCTTAGGTGATGCATTATTATATGATACAAAATTTACACATTCTTATCCACATTGTTGGAGAAGTCATACTCCACTACTTTTTAGAGCAACAAAACAATGGTTCATTGCAGTAGATGCTATGCCACAAGGGGAAGAAAAAACACTTCGTAACATTGCTTTAAGTGAGATAGAAAAGACACTTTTTATGCCAGAGAGTGGAAGAAACAGACTTACTTCTATGGTAGAAAACAGACCAGATTGGTGTATTTCTCGTCAAAGAGATTGGGGTGTGCCTATTGCTTTTTTTAGAGTAAAAGCAACAGGTGAAGTGGTTTTAGATGAGAAAGTTTTAAATTATATTGCGATGGTTTTTGAGATGAAGGGAAGTGATGCTTGGTACTCTATGAGCATAGAAGAACTTCTTTATCCGGGTTCTGGTTATAAAGCAGAAGAACTTGAAAAAGTAACTGATATTTTAGATGTATGGTTTGATAGTGGTTCAACTTGGAATAGTGTCTTGAAATCTCGTAATTATGATGCAGGAAAATATCCAGCAGATTTATATGTTGAAGGAAGTGATCAACACAGAGGTTGGTTCCAATCTTCTTTATTTTTATCTTCTGCTATTGAGCATAAAGCTCCATATAAGGGTGTTTTAACACATGGATTTACCGTGGATGAAAAAGGCGAGAAAATGTCTAAGTCCAAAGGAAATGTGATAGCACCAGAAAAAGTTGTCAAAGAGTATGGTTCTGAGATACTTCGTTTGTGGGTTGCTTCAAGTGACTATCAAAGTGATTTAAAAATTTCTCAAAATATTTTAAAACAAATTGCAGAAAATTATAGAAAACTAAGAAATACTTTTAGAATTATGCTTGCAAATATCAATGACTTAGAAGAGTTGGTACCATTTCAAGAGATGGGAACACTTGATAAGTGGATTTTAAATGTAGCTTCTGATGTTATGAGTCGTGTGCATATGCTATTTAGTCAATATGATTTTGTTAATGGAATGAATATTTTAAATAATTTTATTGTAAATGAATTGAGTGGAATGTATATTGATATGACAAAAGATTCTTTATACTGTAATGCACAAAATTCACAAAGAAGAAGAGCAAGTCAAAGTGCTATGGCAATCATCACAAAATCACTTTTAGTGCTGTTAGCACCAATTATCACTCATACAGCAGATGAGATTGTTGAAAATGCACCAAAAATTATCAAAGGGGATGCAGAGGATATTTTTGATTTTATCTATCAAGATATTGAAGTTGGAACTTCTGATTTTGATGCAAAATATATGATAAAAGCAAGAGAGGGATTTGGAGCAATCATCGATAAACTTAAAAAAGAAAAAGTGATTAAAAGTACCCTTGAAGTTATTATTTATACAAATTCAAAACAAGCATTGGATATGGATAGTAATGATGCTGAAGATTGGTTTGTTGTTTCTGGAGTTACTGATGAAGCAGGGGAAGAAGAACTTGGTACTTTTTATGTAGATGAAGATTTCTTTACTATTTATAAAGCATCTCAAGCAAAATGTCCAAGATGTTGGAAATATCATGCAAAAGAGGAAGATACTTTGTGTGAGCGATGTGAGAAAGTGTTAAATGCCTAATTTTTCTCAGCCAGTTGAAACATCTTTTATAATTACAACGATAGTTATTATCTTTGTGATTATAGGGATTGGAATCTATTTTGTGCAACGATATAAAGATTAAAAGGTTATATATAAATGTTAGATTTTAAAAAGTTTGTAAAATACTCTAAACCAGGACCACGATATACAAGTTATCCAACAGCATTGGAATTTAGTGATAACTATAAATATGATGAATATATTCAAAAGTTAGAAACACAGGACAAAAAACGTCCACTTAGTCTTTATATCCATTTGCCATTTTGTAAAAATGCTTGTTATTTTTGTGGTTGTAATGTTGTATTTACCTCAAAAGAGGATAAAATGCTTCGTTATATAGAGTATTTAAAAAAAGAACTTGCAATATTATCTAAACATTTGGATTGTTCACGTGAAGTAATTCAGATGCATTTTGGTGGAGGGACTCCCACTTTTTATAGTGCTGAACAACTTGAAGAGATTATCTATGCAATTAAATCTTATTTTCCAAATTTTTCAAAAAATGCAGAGATTAGTTGTGAAATAGACCCACGCCACATCAACGAAGCACAAATGAGAGTATTGAGTGAATATGGATTTAATCGTGTAAGTTTTGGAATTCAAGATTTTAATGAAAAAGTCCAAATGGCAGTTCATCGTGTCCAATCTTATGAATTAACAAAAAATGCAATGGATTTAGCACGAAAATATAAGATGCAATCTGTGAATGTTGATTTGATTTATGGATTGCCATATCAATCGCTTGAAACTTTTAAAGAAACATTAGATTTAGCACTTACTTTAGACCCAGATAGATTTGCTGTGTTTAATTATGCTCATGTTCCTTGGATGAAAAAAACAATGCGTAAGATTGATGAAACAACACTTCCATTGCCAGATGAAAAACTTGCTATTATGCAATACACAATAGAATTTTTTCAAAATAATGGGTATAAAATGATAGGAATGGACCATTTTGCAAAACCAGAAGATGAATTATTTAAGGCAATTAAAAAAGGGGAATTACACCGTAATTTTCAAGGATATACAACAAAAGGTGGAGCAGATTTAATTGGGATTGGACTTACTTCTATTGGGGAAGGGGTTGATAGTTATAATCAAAATTTTAAAGATATGAAACTATATGAAGAAGCAATAGATAATGGAAAATTACCTTTTGAGAGAGGTGTTGTTTTATCGCAAGATGATTTGATTCGTCAATATGTCATTATGGAACTTATGAGTAATTTTAAGCTTAATATTACCCGTTTTAATAAAAAATTTGATGTTGATTTTTACCAGTATTTTGCAGATGAGATAAAAGCATTGCAACCTTTTATTGATGAAGAACTTATAAGAGTTTTAAAAACAAAAATAGAGTGTAGTGAAACAGGAACACTTTTGATTCGAAATATTTGTATGGTGTTTGATGCATATATGCAAAAGTATCAGGCAAATAAAAAGACATTTTCTAAAACTATTTAAAAATGTTATAAAATATGTCGATTTTTTACTAAACCATAGATAAAAGGGGAAATTATGGATGGTATAGCAAATGTTGCAAAACAACAACAAACACAAATAGATACAAAGGTGGAGAATCATAACAATAATAAAAAAGCAGAGCAAGCAGTAGCACATCATGCAAGTATTATTGAGCAGATGCAAAAAGCAGATGCTTCATCTGATAATAAAATAAACTCTAAAAAGCAAGTAGAAGAGTTAGTTAAAGAGATGAACAAAACATTAGCACCACTTAATACATCTTTAAAATTTGGTGTAGATAGAGATGATGTTTTTTTTGTTTCTGTGATAGACACAGAAACAAATAGACAAATCCGACGATTTCCAGCAAAAAAAGCAGCAGAGTTTCTTCCAAAGATGCAAGAACTTTCTGGGATTTTGTTTGATACAAAAGGGTAGGTTATTCTAACCGTTTTTTAATCTATTTTTTTATATAATCGCCCTAATTATTTAGTAAAGGTTTTTACAATATGAAAAAAGAGGTTAAAAAGGTAGTTTTAGCTTATTCTGGCGGACTCGATACAAGTATTATTTTAAAATGGTTACAAGAGGAATATAAAGCTGAAGTTATCACTTTTACAGCTGATCTTGGTCAGGGTGAAGAGGTAGAACCAGCTCGTCAAAAAGCATTAGAACATGGCATTAAACCAGAAAATATTTTTATTTTAGATATTCAAGAAGAGTTTGTAAAAGATTATGTTTTCCCAATGTTTAGAGCAAATGCTATTTATGAAGGAGAATACCTTCTTGGGACATCTATTGCTCGTCCATTAATTGCAAAAAAACAAATTGAAATTGCTCATAAAATGGGTGCAGATGCAGTTGCACACGGAGCAACAGGAAAAGGAAATGACCAAGTAAGATTTGAACTTGGTTATCTTGGATTAGACCCAGATATCACAGTAATTGCACCATGGAGGGAGTGGGATTTAAATTCACGTGAGAAACTTTTAGCATATGCAAAAGAACACGGAATTAAAATCGATGCAAAACATATGGATGAAAATGGTAATCCAGTTGTGAGTCCATACTCTATGGATGCAAATTTACTTCATATCTCTTATGAAGGGCTTCATTTAGAAAATCCTATGAATGAACCAGAAGATTCTATGTGGCTTTGGACAAACTCTTTAGAAGAAGCTCCTAATGAACCAGAATATATCACAATTGGATATAAAAATGGTGATCCAGTTTCTTTAAATGGAAAAGAATTATCTCCAGCAACTATGCTTAGAACTCTTAATGAATATGGAAAAAAACACGGTATTGGGAGAATTGATATCGTTGAGAATAGATTTGTTGGGATGAAAGCACGTGGTTGTTATGAGACACCGGGTGGAACTATTATGTTAAAAGCACACCGTGCGATTGAATCTATCTGTCTTGATCGTGAAGAAGCACATTTAAAAGATAGTTTGATGCCAAAATATGCAGAGCTAATTTACAATGGTTTTTGGTTCTCACCAGAGCGAGAAATGTTACAAGCTTCTATCGATGCAACACAAAAGTATGTTCAGGGAAATGTGAGATTAAAACTCTATAAAGGGAATGTAGTTGTTGTTGGTCGTGAATCAGATGTTTCTTTATATTCAGAAGAGCATTCAACATTTGAAGAAGATGAAGTATATAATCAAAAAGATGCAGAAGGGTTTATCCGGTTAAATGCACTTCGTAGAATTATTGCTGGGAAAAAAAGAGGACATCTTAAAAAATAAATTTTATTACAATATAAAAAGGAGAAAAATAAAATGCAAAAAATAGATATGAATTCACCAGAATTTCAAGAAAAGTTAGAAAAGGCTATTAAGTTTACAGATAAAGTATGTGAAAGTCGTGGTTGGGTGTATAATCCTGAAGATGAAATCACTGAAAGTGTTCAAATGGGTCTTGCACGTAACAAAATGATGTATAATAAATATTTTTGTCCTTGTTTTGTTGTAGAAGAAGTTGATGGAAAATATCAATCAGTAGATAATAGAATTTGTCCGTGTACACCAGCAATTGAAAAAGAGATTCCAGAAAATGGAAATTGTCATTGTGGTATTTTTTGTACACCAGAGTATGCAGAACAAAAGCGTACAGAAAATGATGCAGAAGAAGCTATTCATACTCATTCACGTGGATTGAGTAAAGAGGAGTGTGAAGCTATTCTTAGTAAAAGTGAATTAGATGGAGATGAGCTTGCAGCACTTATTGAGGCAAGAGAACTTGGAATGGTTGATTTTACTCTTGTTGATGTTCGTGAATATATGGAATGGCAAATGGGACACATTAAAGGTGCAGATAAATTAGTACCAACAAGTCATTTTTATCAAGCATTAGAAGAAGCAAATCTTGATAAAAGTAAAAAAGTGATTGTGTATTGTCATGTTGGAAGCCGTTCAGCTCATGTTGCAAGAATTATGACAGATATGGGATATGATATAGGAAACTTAACATATGGTATTGTTTCTTATGGTGGTGAGATAGAGAGATAATCTCTTTTTCACCTTCATTTACTTCTTATTTTCTTTTTTCTCCTTCTATCTTAAATAATCATTTTTTTGTTATAATTCCAAAATTTAAAAATAAAGAGTAGATTATGAAAGTATTATTAATTAAAGATGTAAAAAGTTTAGGAAAACGTGGTGAAGTTAAAGAGGTTAAAGATGGGTATGGAAAAAATTTCCTTATCGCAAAAGGATTTGCAAAATATGCAACACCAGAAGTACTTGAACAACATGCACAAGAAGAAAAGTTAGCAAAAGAGCAATTAGAAAAAGAGATAAATGAACTCAAAGAGTTAGCTCAAAAATTAGATAAATCTGAGATTGTTATCACTAAAAAGCTTGGGAAAAATGGTCATATTTTTGGTTCTGTAACAAAAGATGATATTGCAAATGCTTTAAAAGAACAACACAATATTGTTATTGATAAAAAACATATCAATGAAAAAAATCATATAAAAGAGATTGGTGAACACGATTTAGATTTTAAATTGGGGCATGGGATACATGCAACATTACATGTAGATGTTCAAGGGGAGTAGGAAAGTATAATGTTTGATGCTACTACAATACTTGCCTATAAAGGTAAGAAAAAAGCTGTTATAGGTGGGGATGGTCAAGTTACATTTGGAAATACTGTTTTAAAGGGAAATGCAACAAAAATTCGTACACTTTATAAGGGAAAAATTTTAGCTGGTTTTGCGGGAAGTACCGCAGATGCTTTTAATCTTTTTGATATGTTTGAAGAGTTTTTAGAAGAGAAAAAAGGTGATATTTTAAAATCAGTCATTGAATTTTCTAAAGCATGGAGAAAAGATAAAGTGCTTCGTCGTTTAGAAGCGATGATGATTGTACTTAATAATGAGCATATTTTCATATTAACAGGAAATGGTGATGTTGTAGAACCAGAAGATGGAGAGATTGCTTCTATTGGGAGTGGTGGAAATTATGCTATTTCAGCAGCAAGAGCATTGAAAAAACATGCACCCCATTTAGATGAAGAGACACTTGTAAAAGAGAGTTTGACTATCGCTGGAGATCTTTGTATCTATACAAATCACAATATAAAAACATTAATATTAGAGGAAGATAAATAATGAATATGACACCTAAAGAGATTGTAGAATATTTAGATAAATTTGTAATCTCGCAAAATAATGCAAAAAAGACTATTGCCTTAGCTCTTCGTACACGTTATAGAAGGATGCAGTTGGGTGAAGATATGCAAAATGAGATTAAACCAAAAAATATTTTAATGATAGGTTCTACGGGTGTTGGAAAGACAGAAATATCTCGTCGTTTGGCAAAAATGATGAGGGTTCCTTTTATTAAAGTTGAAGCTTCAAAATATACTGAAGTTGGATTTGTAGGGCGTGATGTTGAATCTATGATACGGGATCTTGTTGTCAATGCTATTTCGATTGTAAAAGCAGAGAAAGAGGAAGAAAATAAAGAAAAAATTGAAAACTATGTTATTAATAAAATAGTAGAAAAATTATTGCCACCTCTTCCAAAATCAGCAACACAAGCAAAAAAAGATGAATACCAAAAGCTTTTAGAAACAATGGAAAAAAAGGTTATTAGTGGCGAGATGGATGAGAAGATGATTGAGCTTGAAATCAATCAATCTAGTACAGAATTTCACGATACAAATCTTCCACCAGAAATGGCAAAAATGCAAGAGAGTTTTTCAAAAATTTTTGAAAATATCAATAAAGAAAATAGACTCAAAGAGATAAGTGTAAAAGATGCTAAAAATCTTTTACGTGCAGAAGCAAGTAATAAACTCTTTGATATGGCAAGTATCCATACAGAAGCATTACAAAGAGCTCAAAATGGTGGGATTATCTTTTTAGATGAGATAGATAAAATAGCACTTAGTGAAAAATCATCTGGGAGAAATGACCCAAGTAAAGAGGGGGTACAAAGAGATTTACTTCCTATTGTTGAAGGGAGTAGTGTGACAACAAAATATGGTGTTATTAATACAGACCATATTTTATTTATTGCTGCTGGTGCATTTCATGTAAGTAAACCAAGTGATTTAATTCCTGAGCTTCAAGGAAGATTTCCACTCCGTGTTGAATTAGAACCATTAACAGAAGAGACACTGTATCAGATTTTAACACAAACAGAAAATTCACTTTTAAAACAATACCAAGCACTTCTTGGGGTTGAGGGGATGAATCTTGTATTTGATGATGAAGCAATTCGTGCAATTGCAAAATTATCTCATAGAGCAAATGAACTTACAGAAGATATTGGAGCAAGACGTTTACATACAGTGTTAGAAAAAGTTTTAGAAGATATTAGTTTTTCTGCAGATGAATACAAGGGAAAAGATTTTGTAGTGACTTCAGAACTTGTTCATGAAAAATTAGAGACTGTTGTTGAAGATGATGATCTCTCAAGATATATTTTATAAAGGATAGATGTGAGTAGAGCTGGTTTTGTATCTCTTATAGGGCGTCCAAATGCGGGAAAGAGTACCTTAATGAATTCACTTTTAGGTGAAAAGATAGCAATGGTTTCTCAAAAAGCAAATGCAACAAGAAAAAGATCCAACGGTATTGTGATGTATGAGGATGCTCAAATTATTTTTGTAGATACTCCGGGTTTGCATGAGAGGGAAAAAATTTTAAATCAGTTTATGCTTGATGAAGCTTTAAAAGCGATGGGAGATTGTGATTTAATTGTGTATTTGGCTCCTGTTACAGATGGTTTAGAACATTATGAGCGTTTTTTAGAACTCAATAAAAAAAAGATTAAACATATTGTTGCTTTATCAAAAATCGACCAAGTTTCACAAGCAAAACTTTTAAAAAAGATACAAAGTTATAATAAATATGCAGATGAGTTTGAAGCACTTATCCCTATTGCTATCCCAAGAAAAGTTGGACATGAAGACCTTTTAAAAGTTATTGCAAAAAATCTTCCTCAATCTCCTTATTTGTATGACCCAGAAGATTTAACCAGTGAACTTGTGCGAGATATTTATGCTGGTTTTATTCGCGAGGCTATCTTTGAAAATGTAAGTGATGAAGTTCCTTATGAATCAGATGTTTTAATTGATTCAATACAAGAAGATGGAAGAGTAGATAAAATTTATGCAACAATTATTTTAGAAAAAGAATCTCAAAAAGGGATTATCATAGGCAAAAGAGGAAGTACTATCAAGCGTATAGGAAAGTTTGCACGTGAAAAAATTGAGAAGTTGAGTGGAAAACAAGCTTATTTAAATCTTCAAGTAAGTGTAAAAAAAGGTTGGAGCAAAGATAAGGCCTTTTTGGAAAAAATTGGTTATAGTAATGAATAGTATGATGAAGTTTCTTTTTGTTTTTTTTATTTTATTGAGCTTTTCTCTTTATGGGGAAAGTTTGTTGACTGAATATAGAAGAAATGGGATTGAAATAATTCAAAAAAAATTAGATTATGAATTAACAAAAACAAAGTATTGGATACATTTTTTACAAAAACAAGATAATACCTTTGGATATATTGAACAATATTCTAATGTATTAGCTTGTAATAAAGATAGATCTACTTTGGCTTTATATAGTAAAAATTCCCGCGGTAAATTTTTTTTAAGAAATAAAGATAATGTTTTAGTTGGAAAAAAACGAGGGGATAAAAAGATAGAGGGTGATTTGGCAACTCCTATTGGTATTTATAAACTTGTTAAGAAAAAAGAGCAAAATTTAGACCCTTTTTATGGTCCACTTGCTTTGGTTACATCTTATCCAAATGTTTATGACAAATATCTTGGAAAAACAGGTCATGGGATATGGATACATGGTGTTCCAGAAAATAAAGAAAGGTCCCCATATACAAAAGGATGTATCGCACTTCAAAATAATAATTTAAAAAAATTAGATAAAAGTATAAAGTTAGGTGATACTATTTTGATTATTAATCAAAAAGGGGTAAAGAAAAAAGTTAATAGAAAAATTTTAGCTTGGGTATTGACACAATTGTATAGATGGCGATATGCTTGGATATATAATGATTTGGACCTTTATTTAAGTTTTTATGATAAAAATTTTGTTCGATATGATGGAATGAAATTACGACAATTTAAAAGATATAAAAAAAGGGTTTTTGCAAAAAAAGAACCAAAAAGTATAATATTTCAAGGTATTACAATCATACCATATCCAAATAAAAAGTTTTTTTATCAGATAATGTTTTATGAGCATTATAGGTCACCAAGTTATAAATTTGATGGAGAAAAGATTTTAATAGTACGATTGGATAAAAAATATAAGATGAAAATTCTTACTGAGAAGTAGTGTTTTCATCAACTATTAAAGAAAATTGCGATAATATCAGCGATAGTTGTGTAAAATTATGAGAAATGAATGTAGGGAAAGAGATGGAAAGTGGTTTAAGTAAAGATTTTACAAGTGTTGTATCTGTAAATCCTTATGAGAATATATATTGTCGGGTTATAAATCATCACATTACTCATCTCTCCTCTTTAGAATATCAAAAACATCAATATGTTGTATCTTACATTAATCCAAAAAATTTTATTTCTGCAAAAATATCTATTAGTAAAAATATTCCTAATGAAGATTTAGATGATGCAATTTATAATAAAGTTTATTTTGAATTAGCATTAGACCAAGCAGTAGAATATAAAATTAATTATATTGAGAGTTTTCTTACATTGGATGATGATGAGAGGCATTTTCATGTTTTCATTGTTGACCCATCTGAAATACAAGAGATTTTTCAGCCTACTATTAAACAGATAAAATATATCGATATCATTCTTCCAAGTCCATTACTCTTTCAGACACTTTATCTTACAAATGCTATTGATACTTATGGTGTTCATTGTTTTGTATATTTTCAAGAAAATGATGCATTTATTACTATTTATAATAATAAAGAATATCTCTATTCAAAATCAATTCAATATACATTACAGTATATGCACGAGCGATTTTGTGAGCTTTATGGGGAACAAATATCGTATGAGGAGTTTAAACAATTCTTTTCCAAAGAGAATTTTCGTGAGAGTGATAGCGATTATATAGAGTATTTTATTAAATTATATAAAGAGATTTTTGGAAGTATTAATGAAGTTTTAACATTTGTAAAAAGAGCATATGAATTAGAGAAGATAGACCATATTTACATAGATGCTCAAATAGCAACTGTGACGAAATTTTTTGAATTGTGTGAAGTGGAATTACATATTAGGTCGAGTGATTTTGATTTTAATTTTGATTTGCAAGGGGAGACTCGTTATATTGACCATCTTCATGCTTTATTACAAAATTATGCTATTTTACCATCAAAAGAACGATATGAATGTAACTTTACACTCTATGAGCGACCACCAAAATTTACAAAAAGAGAGAGTGGTAAGTTTATTATGCTTATTGCAGCATCACTCATTATTGCTTTTGCTTATCCATTTGCATATTGGGGTTTGTCTATTTTACAGACGAAAAAATTTACATCACTTGAAAAAGAGTATCAAACTATCCATAAAAAAAGATTAATGAGACAAATACAAATTGCCAAAGTCAATAAAAAATTAAAAGAGTCTTTAAAATTATTAAAAGAGGAAGCTATTAATTACACAAGTAAAAAAAATACATTGATGAAAATTTATAAAATCCAAGTTGGCTATCCTATGAAGGCAAAAATAATGGCAGAGTTGACAAAGGATTTTAATAAATATGGAGTGCAATTAGAAGCTATTTCTTATTATGAAGAGAAAAATAAGAGATTTTTTGATTTTCATTTGGTTGCTTTAAAAGATAAACAAATTACAGGGTTGATTAAGTATTTGACTTCAAAATATACACATAAATTTAATTTTACATTTCATACAATTTTGTATGATGATACAAAAAAGAGATACCTTTCTCAGCTTAAGGTAGAATTGTTATGAAAATAAATATTGAAAATATTTTACACAGTATTGATAGTGTTTTTAAAGGGAAGAAAAAACAAGAGATACAGATGATTTATATTATGGTTTTTGGGATTATTTTTTCTGTATCTTATCTCTTTTTTTGGGATAGTTCTTTGGCAGGTTTTCTTCAAAAACAAAGGGAGCTTATGGCATTGAGTAAAAGGGTAGATTCTGATAAAAAATATCTCAAAAATAATCCCCCTTTAAAAGTTGTGCAATTGATGCAGGAGATTAAAAAAACAGAGAAAAAAATTATAAAATTAAAAGATAATAATGAGTATATAAGATATAAAATAAAAACAATATCTTCTTTGATGTATGATAAACAAGCATGGGGGAAATATCTTCTTTCTATTTCTGTATATGCAAATGAAAATAATATTAAAATTATTGATTTTACAAATAAAATGGTCAAAAATACAAAAGAGTTTGGGCATATTTTAGATATTTCATTGCAATTTTCGGGAAATTATTTACATACACTCAATTTCATAAATTCACTTGAACAAAGTAATTTGGTTGTAGATATACACGATTTTGATATGAAAGCAACAGATAATTTATATACTGATTTAAATATATCAGTTTGGGGGATAGCATACTAATGAAACATACACTTTTTCTTTTTTTATTTTCTTTGGTTTTATTAGGAGATGAACTAACTTGGGTGGATAAACAAATAGATGCTATTAAAGCAACAAGGGTTGGTTTGGCAGTTCAAGATATTAAATCCCTAAAAGACCCTTTTATTTTTTTTCAACCAAATCATTATCAAAGAAATATAGATAAAAAGATAAAAGTAATTCAAAAAATACCGATGTATCATACAAGAAAGAAAGTTTCTCATAAAAAAAGAGAAACTAAAATACGCTATGTTCGACTTAATGTTCATCTTGGGGCTATTATGAATGATGCAATTTTAGTTCATTCAAAATGGTATAAAGTTGGTGATAGAATTAAAGGATTTAAAATTATACGTATTGATAGAGAAAGTGTTCTTTTAGCAAGAAAAAACAAAAGAGCAATACTTTCTATAAAAAAGAAAAAATCCAAAATCAATTTTGGAATACATTAGGAAAATAGAATGAAAAAATTATTATTGCCAGTATTATTTACATTATTGATACCATCTTATAGTAGTGCTGTGACAGATTGTTCTTTTGAATTGTTTAATATTACAACATCACAGGGAACGAGGATTGTTGATTTTATTGATCATTTAAGTGATGAATGTGAGATGAGTATTGTTGTGACTGATAAATATGCAGAGAAAAAATTGCAAAAAAAACTTAATAAAATTTATATTAAAAATCTTACACTCGATGAAGTACTTCATATGATTTTAGATGAAAATAATCTTTTTTATTCTTTAAAAAATAATACATTAAAAATTTCATATTTAGAAACGAAAATTTTTAATATTAATTATATTCTTTCAACAAGAAAAGGGAGAGGAAGTACTGATATTACTTTAAGTTCAAACTCTGGAAGCAATGGAAATAATAAGTCTGGAGGAAAAAAAGATGGTGCAGACTCTCAATCAGGCATAACAATTGATACAGTAGATGAAGTACAATTTTGGGCAGATTTAGATAAAGAGTTCCAAAGTGTTTTAAATATGCCTCAAGATAAATATAAAGCATTAACACCAATTATTAATAAAAATGCAGGATTAATTACTGTAACAGCAACAAAAAAACAGATGGATAGATTTGAAACATATCTTAAAAAGTTGCAAAAAAAAGTGCAGTTACAAGTTTTAATCGATGTGCAACTGCTCTCTGTTACGATGTCTGGTTCAAAAACAACAGGGATAGATTGGAAACAACTTTATGCACTTCAAAATGCTTCTGTAGGTGTAAATACCTTACAGTATAAAAATGTTCAAAGTTATGGTCAAGATGGGTCTATAACAAGTATGTTATATGGTGGGGGAAAAGATGTTGCTTCAATGGTTAATATAAAAGTTGGAGCAAATATTAATGAAGTGATTAAATTTCTCAAAACACAAGGGAAAGTAAAATCTATTTCTAATCCAAAAGTACTTACATTAAATAATCAGCCAGCACTCATTACAGCAGGAACAGAGTATTTTTATAAAATTTCTAGTACAGAAACACTCTCAAGTGGAAGTACCGGTACACAAAACTCAAATGAAAATATTCAATCAGTATTTGCTGGTGTGTTATTGTCTATTACTCCAGAAATATCAGATAATGATAGAGTAACACTTATTGTTAATCCTTCATTGTCTGAGACAAGTTCAGATGTCTCACAAAATTCTAATGTAGGAAGGGTGATGCCTCCAGATCTTCGTAGAAGACAGCTCTCTTCTGTTGTAACTGTAAAAGATGGTCATAAAATTATTTTAGGTGGTCTTATCAATACTAAAAATATTAAACAAGTCAATAAAATTCCATTGCTTGGAGATATTCCACTTTTAGGAACATTGTTTAGTTATAATGAAACAAGTAAGATAGTTGAAGAGTTGGTTATTGTGATTGAGCCTCATATTATACGTAAACAAACAAAGCAGATATCTTTATCAAATCTTGGTTATACCGATTTAAATGCAACAGTATTACAGCAAAAGAAATAGAATTAAATGGATGAAAATTTATTTATAGATGCAAAAAATGTTTTTTTAGATACGGTAAATGCGGATGAATATATCCATCTTGAGAGGATTTCTATTCTTTATGATTCTTTGAAAAAGTCTATCTTAAAACCTTTAAAGATGGTTTTACTCTATGGAAAACCGGGAACGGGAAAGAGTATGTTTTTATCTAAACTTTATAAAGACCTTGTAACATCTGAGATGGTTTTTTTTTATAAAACTCCAATTTTAGATGAAAGTGAGTTTTTTAAAATACTTGCTCAGGATATTTTGGGAGTTCGATATGAAGATACTCTTAATTTTACCCATTTTATGAAAATTATGAGTACAAAAAATCTTCAAAGTACACCTATTATTTTGCTTGATGAAGCACAACTTTATCCAAATACACTTATGGAGAAGATACGATTACTTTCTGATACAAGAAGTGTAAAATTTGTGATTGCTTTACATAAAACACATAAAGAAGATTTAATTGCAAAAGAGCATTTTCAAACAAGAATTTGGGAAAGTATAGAGTTAAAAAATGCAACTATATCAGAGCAGGGGATTTATATTCAAAAAAAACTTTTACGAGCAAATTGTTATGATGTAGCTCATATGTTTGATAAAAGTAGTTTAAAACTTATATATCAATTAACATATGGAAATTATAGAACAACACATAAACTTTTATTTACTCTTTTTGAAATATATATTTTATATATACAACAAAATAAAAAAAACAAATTTTCCAAAACAAAAATATCTAAAAAATTTATTGAGATGGCAGCAATTCATCTTGGACTTATTCGTGGATAAATTGAGATGATTGATATAGAGAAACTTGAAAAAAGATGGTGGATATATCAAATAAAAAAACAGGTACCTTATGCTATTTTTATTGTTTTTTTTCTTTTGATTTATGTTTTATTTTTAATTTTTTTAACTATAAAAGAGGATTATTTTTCTTCTAAACATTTGATAAAGAAAAAAACTCAAAAGGTAGTACAACAACCATTAAGAAGAGAGGTTATTGTAGAGCCATCATTTGCTTTTCTTACAAGAATGCAAAATGATTTAATCTCTCAAAGAGATATACCACAAAGAGTACCACCAGTTAAGCAAGTGTTAAAAAAAGATATAAAAATAGTAAAACATAAAAAAAATAAAGAACAAAATCAAACAATTGTATCAAATGTACCTAAGAAAAAAGAGAAAAAAGTTTTTATTATGCGTGAAAAAAATGGAGATTTAAAAGATGTTTTACAAAGATTTCAAGAAAATCAAAACCCAGCACTTGGATTATTTATTGCACGAAAATATTATAAATTAAAAGAGTATCAAAAAGCTTATAATTATGCTTTAGAAACAAATAAAATAAATAGTCAGGTAGAGGAGAGTTGGATTATTTTTGCAAAATCACTTTATCATTTACAACAAAAGCAAAAAGCACTAGAGGTTTTACAACAATATATACAAAATAATGGAGATTCTCCAAAAATTAGAGAATTATATGATGCGATACAAAGAGGGACATTACAATGATAAAATTTTTACTATTTTTTTTCTTGATGATAGATATATATGCAGATACAAAACAAGAGATGTTACTTCTGTATCAAAATAAAAAATATAAAGAAGTATGTGATATTGGTTTGAAAAATTTAGCAAAATATCTTGATGATGAAGATTATATGTTGTTATATGGTTTTGGATGTTTAAAATCAGATAATATTGATAGACTTAGTACTCCTATAACAATGTTAAAGCATTCAAAAGAAGCAAGGGCTAACTCAGCTTATTTTTCTGTTATTTTGATGCAAAAAAAGCTTTTATTACATGCATTGGTTGATGGATATAATCTTTCTTCATTGCATTTACCAACAACAAAATATCCTTTATCTAAAGTGTTTGAACTTTATAGTAAATTAGGAAAACATCCGCCAAAAGATTATTATTTTTTTGAAGATCCAAAAGATAAACGGATTAATTATAAACTTTATGTCATTGTAACAAATAATAAAGAGTACGGATTTGTTTTAGAAGAATATTATAATGGAATTATGACAAAAAAACATATATACAAGTAACTATATAATAATTCATATAGTTACTTGAGAGATGGTTAATCCACAACCTTTTTTAATTTTTCTTTTGAAAATTCATACGCTTTTTTAGAGTATTTTTTTGTACCTTCCCAAGCTTTTTTTGAATACTTCTTAGTCACTTGAACAGGTTTACTCTCATCTGCTGTTTTTACCATCTCTTTTGAAGTTTCCCAAGCACCACTTGTTGCTTTTTCCATTACATCTAACATCGAAGCATTGAGTTGTATTGTAAAAAGAGTAAGAAATAGTACAATGGTTTTTTTCATAGATTTTTATCCTCCTATATTTACACTTGCTGTAAGTTTTGCATCTATATGGATTGCACCTAAGATTCGTTTACTTAATGCAATTTCATCTAAACTAAAGAAGCCAGGTTGTTTGATAGTATCTAAGATAGTTGTTGCTGAAGCTGTTTTAAAATCAACACCTTTATCTTGTAATTTTTGAGTTAAAGCATCTTTATCTTCACTACTTAGTGAATCAAGTCCAAGCAATTTATAGATATTATCTCTTTGTGTTTCTTCTACTTTTTGAGGAGTTGTGATAATGAGATTTGTATCGTTATAAAGATCTTCATCAAGATCAGTTTCTGTTTGGGCTTCATCAATTTTTGCACCAATATTATCAATACTTAATGCAATCTCTTCTTTTGTGTAAGAATTTGTAGAAATCTCAGTTGTATAATTACTAAGTTCTTTATTGAGATCTAAAATTTTTGCTTTTGCTAAAGCATTTCCACTAAAAATATCTTCGGCGATACCATCAATAGCATTTGTGATATTTTGTTCTACTTTTAACTTTGTTGCAATCTTTTGATACACTTCAATATTATCTTGAATATCTTGTGAATTATCATTTACAAGTTGAGCAACTTTTTCTAAGTGGAGTGCTATGCTAAGGAGTGCTTCATTTCCTTCTTTTGTGATATCCTTGTAAAGATCATTTACTGAAATATCAAGTGATGTTGCAATATCAGCTTCAATTTGACTGATATCAACATCTGGCTTTTCCATATGATACTGTTCAACTAATGTTGTAATAGGGGAGATATTGTTTGTGATATCTTGTGTAGCAATCATTGTAAGTTTTCCAGTAAATGGTTCTTTGGTTACTTTATCAAGACCACCCTCAACAATAATACTTTTTCCAATATCTTCTTTTGGAATGGTGAGTGTATAAGAACCATCTATTTTTGTGGTTGTGTTGATTTCATTTGTATCTAATTGTCCATTTGCATTAATGTCAAGATAGATTTTTGCCCCTTGAAGTTCAGGGTCTGATGCAACTCCAGAAATTGTGATGGAGTTACTATTTGTAGTTGTTGAAGAACCACCGCCTCCACACCCAACTAAGAGTGAACTTGCAATGATTGAAACTGTGAGAAATTTAATTGTGTTGAAAGTTTTCATTTTTTATCCTTTGATAATAGAGTCGCAAATATTGTATCATTCAAAAGATAAAAAAGCAAGAGTATGAATTACAGAAGTTATTTTCCTTCTGCTAATTCTTTTGCTTCAAGAGCAATTGCTTGTGCATTTTTTGCAATTTCTAATGCTTCTTCTATTTTTACTCTTTCTTCTTCTTCATCATTGATTTGGTCAATTCGCTCTATTACTTTTCGAATTTCATCATGTCCTGCTACATTTGCAACATTTTCACGTTCAATGATTGTTGCAAGATACTCTTTATCTTTCCAATGATCTGTGATTTTATCTAAGATATATGTTTTATATTCTAAGGCAATTTCATGATTGATTTCTGTTTTATTGGCAATAAAAGCAAAATCAAGATTTTCATTTGGAGTTTGGTTAAAATATTTTTTACTTAATTCTTTAAGATGAACACTGTGTGTTAGATTTTTGATGTATTGGTACATCTCCTCTTTGTGTCCATGTTCCATAAGATAATCAATAATCTCATCAGATATCATTGCATCATTTTTTTCAAAGAGTTCACTTTGTTTTTTGATACAGTAGTCATAAATATCACCCAATTTTTCTGGGTCAAGTGAGCGAACAAATAAAAATATTTCCAAACTTGCACCAAAATCAAATTCTTGGAGTCTTTCCATAAGCTGATCTTTTATTTTTACACCATCTGCACCCATTTCATTAGCATAAGCAACAATTTTTTCTAGATATGGGACAGATTGTTCATTAAAATAAAGTGTATCTATATAGTTACTAATCTCATAGTATATTTTACTATCAAGGATGCCATCTGCAAATTTTTTATATGTTTCACTTAGCTTTTTATCTTTCTTTGCACCTATACTAAGGTCTTTATAGGTTTGTGCCATTGCTTGGAGTTTATCAATTTTTTCATCAATTTGTGCATCATCAAGAGTGTGAATTTGGTTTTTATAGTGTTGATTGACCACTTCACTGAGTTGTTGACGAAATTTTTTATTTGATTTTGGTAAAAACTCTGCAATGATTGCAAGATTTTTTTGAAAATCTTCAAAAGAGAGATCTGGATTTTCGAGATTTTTTAAAGCAGTTGAAGCTTTTGATTTTCTAAGAGAGCTTCTCATAAGCATCACAAGGAGGATTGTACTAAGAATAATACCACCACTTACATTGATAAAAATAGGAGATTGTTCATAAATTTTTTCTATATCATAGTTTAAATCTTTTGCTAATTGTAAAAAGTCAGTTATCTCTTTTTGAATATTGATGTTTTCAATTTTTGTAATTATATCTGTTGTGTCCATGATGAACCCTTTTCATTATTTTTTTTTATAATTATACTAATAAATAATAAAAAAATCAATGAAGTTCATTTTATAGATTTTTAACTCATGAATAGGTATCATTTTTAAAAAATAAATGGATACATAGTATGAAAATAGCAAGATTTAGTAGAGTGGGATTTATTTTAGCAGCAGCAGGTTCAGCTGTTGGACTTGGAAATATTTGGAAATTTCCCTATATTACGGGGGAATATGGTGGCGGTGCTTTTGTATTTGTTTATCTTATTACAGTGTTACTTATAGGTTTTTCTATTATGATTGCTGAGATGCTTATTGGGTATCTTGGAAGACTTGATACGGTGAGTTCTTTTGAAAAACTTGCTCCAACACATAAAAATTTATGGAAATTTGGAGGATTTCAAGCAGTTTCTGGGCTTTTGATTATGACATTTTATTCTGTTGTTATTGGGTGGATATTTCATTATATTGTCACTTCATTTCTCTCTTTGCCTACCACAGTAAAAGAGGCAGAGACTGTTTTTACAACAATGCTTCAGTCAGATTTTTGGACACAGTTTTTTTACCATACTGTTGCATTTTTATTTGTTACTTTTGTAGTGTATAAAGGGATTAAAGGTGGAATTGAAAAATTAAATTTTTATTTGATGCCATCTTTGATGATTATTTTGGGAGGAATGTTTTTATATGCAACTCAGTTAGATGGATTTTCAAAAGCATTTTCTTTTATGTTTTCTCCAGATTGGTCAAAATTAACATCAGAAGCATTTGTTGTTGCTCTTGGACATGCATTTTTTACACTTTCACTTGGTCTTGGAGCGATTATGACTTATGCCGCTTCATTGGAAAAAGGGGCAAATCTTGTTAAAAGTGCTTTTTGGATTGTATTTTTAGATACAATAATTGCTATTGTGGCTGGGTTAATGCTTTTTACTTTTTTATATCAGTATGGTTCAGGTCCAGCAAAGGGACCGGGACTTGTTTTTATCTCTTTACCTGCTGTGTTTTATGAGATGGGAGTTGTTGGGAATATTTTTGCTATTTTATTTTTTCTTGCACTTGCTTTTGCAGGGCTTACTTCTGCAGTTTCTTTAGTAGAACCAATGGTGCAATATTTTATAGATAGATTTCATTGGAGTAGATTTAAAGCATCTGTATTGATGGGATTCTTTTTTTGGTTTATAGGAGTTTTTGTTATTTTGTCAAATATTACAGAAACAAAAGATTTCTTGACATGGGGAGGAAAAAATCTTTTTGATTGGATAGATTTTATAACATCTTCAATACTTCTTCCTTTTGGTGGATTAATTATTGCTTTATTTGTTGGTTTTATTATTCCCAAAAATGAGGTACAAAAAGTTTTACAACCACAATTAAAAGGGGCTTATACGATGTGGTATTTCTCTTTACGTTATATTACACCTGTTGCAATGTTTGTCGTAATCCTTTCACTTATTGGAGTATTGTAGGGAAGAGATTAATCATCTTTATGCTATTATTTAATTAAAAATATTTTTAGAGAGGTTTGTGGATGGATTTAGGTTCAGTTATTGGTCTTGTTCTTATTATGGCACTGTTACTTGGTTCAATGGCTATGGGTGTTGGGATAGGGGCATATTTAGATGCTCCTTCTGCCTTGATTGTTGTTGGTGGGAGTATTGGTGCTTTGATGATATCTTTTAAACCTTCTCAAATGAAACAATTTACAAAAATCTTTATGATTGCTATTAAACCACCAACAACTGATATTCCAGAGTTGATTAAAAAATTGGTTGATTTTTCAACAAAAGCAAGAAAAGATGGGATTTTAGCACTTGAGAGTGATGTCAATAATGAAGAAAACCCTTTTTTAAAAAAGGGGCTTTCTATGGCCATAGATGGGAGTGAACCAGATACTGTTCGAGAACTTTTAGAAATAGAGATGGAACAAACTTCAAATCGGCATAAAACACATGGTGATATTTTTAATCAATGGAGTGGTTTAGCAGGTGCAATGGGGATGATTGGGACACTGATTGGACTTGTTGCGATGCTTTTAAATATGTCTGATCCATCAGCAATTGGTCCATCGATGGCAGTTGCCTTACTTACAACTATGTATGGTGCTGTTATTGGAAATGTTTTTGGGGGTCCTATTTCTAATATTTTGGCAATACGTAATCAAGAAGAAGAGTTGGTGATGGAGATGATGTTAGTTGGGATTATGTCTATTCAAGCTGGTGATGCCCCAAGGGTATTGGAGGGAAAACTTTTGAGTTATTTACCACCAAATGAACGTGTGAGTCAATTTGAATAATGGCTAAAAAACAAAAATGTCCAGATTGTCCCCAATGTTTGCCTGAATGGTTAGCGGCATTTGGGGATTTGATGTCCCTTCTTTTATGTTTTTTCGTTTTACTTTTATCTATGTCAAGTATGGATGCAAAAAAAGTTTCTGAAGCGATTGGGTCTTTATCTGGAGCGATGAGTGTTTTAGAAGGTGGGATGCAAACAGAAGTATCTAAAAAAAGGATTCAAGAAGCAAGTCCCATAGAAAATACTGATGAAACTTCAGAAACAGTAAATAGAGTTCAACAAACAGTTCAAGATATTAATGAAATGGAAGGAAAAGGGCAAGGGGAAGCAATCTCTGTTAAAGAGGCAGAAGATGGATTTGTGATAAGGCTTCCAGCTTCTTTACTTTTTAAACCCGGGAGTGCAACCATAGAAAATGAAGATGCACTTTTATTTTTAAAAAGAATAGCACTTATTATTGAAGAGTTACCAACAGACCTTCACGTAAGTATTGAAGGACATACAGATAATCAACCACCAGGTAGTAATAGTCCTTTTAAAGATAATTGGGAACTCTCAGTGTATAGAGCTTTGGCTGTTTTACATGAGCTTATTAATGATGGGATTCAACCAAAGCGATTGAGTGCTGCTGGTTTTGCACAGTATCACCCTTTAGCAACAAATGCAACAAAAAGTGGACGACAAAAAAATCGTCGTGTAGAGATTCATTTTTATGGAACAAAAAAAGAGGATAAGGCAAAAACACAAAAATCTGTTTTAGATACAGCGGTTAGTGGACAATGATGCGATTTTTTTTTATTTTTTTCTTGTTTTTATCAATACTACACGGAGCTGAAACAACAGCTATACCGACGATGAATTTTGAATTAAATGCACCAAAAACTCCAGAACAGCTTGTGAGTTCTTTAAATGTTTTGGTGCTTTTGACACTTTTATTTTTAGCACCAAGTATGGTGCTTGTGATGACAACTTTTACAAGATTTGTTATTGTGTTTGGTTTTTTACGTCAAGCACTTGGGACACAACAAGTACCACCAACACAAATTCTTGTAATGCTTGCTATGATTTTAACTTTTTTTGTAATGGAACCAGTTGGAATAAAGGCCTATGATAATGGGATAAAGCCGTATATTGAAAAAAAAATAGGGTATGAGGAAGCATTTACAAAAACAGCTTTGCCTTTTAAGGATTTTATGATAAGAAATACAAGAGAGAAGGATTTGGCTCTTTTTCTTAGAATTCGTAAGATGCAAAATCCAAAAACAGTAGCAGATGTTCCTTTATCTATTGTGATTCCAGCTTTTGTGATTAGTGAATTAAAAACAGCTTTTGAGATAGGTTTTTTACTTTTTTTACCTTTTTTAGTTATCGATATGGTTGTTGCATCGATACTTATGTCTATGGGTATGATGATGTTACCCCCTGTAATGATATCATTACCATTTAAAATATTGGTTTTTATCTTGATAGATGGGTGGAATCTTCTCATAGGAAATTTAATATCTTCAATAAAATAGGAAAGAAAATGGATTGTAAATATTTTGGTGAATGTGGGGCTTGTCGCCTTTATGAAAATGGTTATGAAGGGCAATTAGATGAAAAAATATCAGAAAATAAGTTACTTTTTTCTGAGTATTATGATGGAGATATAAGTATTTATAAATCTTTAACATCACATTATCGAGCAAGAAGTGAGTTTAAGATTTGGCATAAAGGTAATGCAATTTTTTATGCAATGAATCATCAAGATAAAAAAAATGTTGTTTTGATAGATGAGTGTCCACAGGTTAATACATTTATTGCTGATTTGATGCCAAAATTGCTTCATCTTATAAAAGAAAAAAAGATAGATTTTAAACTTTTTGGAGCGGATTTTTTAAGTTCAAGTAAGGGAGAGATTGTAGTTTCTCTTTTATATCATAGAAAATTAGATGATGAATGGTTTCAAAAAGCAAAAGAGATTGCATCAGAATTAGATATTTATATCATAGGAAGAGCAAGAAAACAAAAATTGGTCATTGGGCAAGATTTTATAACAGAATATCTTAACATTAATGAAAAGATATATAAGTTTCATTATATAGAAAATAGTTTTACTCAACCAAACCCACGTGTAAATGAGCAGATGATTGCTTGGGCTATGAAGAGTTTATCTAACATAGGTGGAGATTTGTTGGAGCTTTATTGTGGGGCTGGAAATTTTACTATCCCTTTTGCTACACAGTTTCAAAAAATTTTAGCGACAGAGATTTCAAAATCTTCTATCAATGCGGCAAAAGAAAATATGGCTTTAAATGGTGTTACAAATATTGAATTTGTTCGTATGAGTGTTGAAGAGTTTGTCCAAGCTTTAGATGGAGTAAGAAGTTTTAGGAGGATGCAACATATTGATATACAAAGTTATGATATTCAAACTTTATTTGTAGACCCACCACGAAGTGGAATGGATGCTTTATCGTTGCAGTTTGCTACAAGATATCAAAATATTTTATATATCTCTTGTAATCCTAAAACACTTTATAGAGATATTGAGATATTATCAAAAACACATAAAATTGTAGATATGGCTTTATTTGACCAATTCCCTTATACACACCATGTTGAAATGGGTGTCAAACTTGTAAAAAAGTAGTATAAAAACTGATGAAAAAAATATTAATTATTAGCAATAGTGAAGAGGGAAAAATCTTCATTCAAAGGGTAATACGAACTTATAGCAAAGAGAATATTTACTATATTGTAGAAACAAAAGCAAATCAATACGAAGATATTAATAAAGAGCGTTTTAAATTTTTTGAATTTGATGCAACAAGTTTATATAAGCTATCTAACCTTTTAAAAATGGAATTTATTCAAGTTTTTGTGATTATGAACACAAAAATTGATACAGAATATACTATCAAAAATATTAGAGCTGTTAAAAGCAAATTGCATATTATTGTTTTAGATAAATGGAAATTAGATGCTATTGATTCTTATACAACACTTTTAGATGCGAATGAGATTTTAGCTTCTCAGCTTATTGACCATTTACCAAATGTTCCTGTCATTGCTCAAAATGTTGGAATGGGTGAGGGTGAGATAATGGAGGTATTGGTTCCATTTGGTAGCTCTTTTGTTTATAAACATCTCAGTGTTATTGAGCAAAAAAATTGGCGAATTGTTGCAATATATAGAAATAGAAAGCTTGTTTTACCTTCACGACGAAGAATGATTTATCCAAATGATGTTTTATTGCTTGTTGGAGAGCCTGTTGTATTAAAATCGGTTTATCGTGCTATTAAACAAGAATTAGGGCAGTTTCCAGAGCCATTTGGAACACATCTTTATGTTTATATAGATATGAATATTTTAAATTATGATGAGATTGTATCTTTTATTCAAAAAGCACTCATTGTATATCAACATTTTCAATGTAAATTAATAATAAAAATAACTCATCCCGGTGATATTGATGCTTTGAGATATCTAAAAGATTTAGCAAATGAAAATATCTTAGTTCTTATTCAATATAATCAAAAAGAGGTATTACAAGAGGTAAAAAATGATATAGAGTTTTATCATATAGGGCTTTTAATGATTGATCAAAAACATTTCTCTTTTTCAAAAGAGAGGGAAATGTTACATCAACTTTCTATCCCTATTTTAAAAATATCACAAAAACCATTTCAAGATATTAAAGAGATTGCACTTATTTTATCTGATAATAAAGACCTTGAAAAAATTTCCAATACAATTTTTGATGTTTCTGAACAGTTTGGTTGTAATATAGAGCTTTATAATTATAAAAATGAATATCAAAAGGATAGGGAGGAGATTATTGAGAATTTTTATAATCTTTCAACAATTTTTTCAAAATCAATTAGAGTACATCAAGTAGAGGAAAACCCAATTAGACTTTTGAATCAAAAAGAAAATTTTGTTCAAATACTTCCATTTACAAAAAAAATAACAGGGAAAAAAATATATTCAAGTTTGTCAACTGATAGTGAAAAGCTTTATTATAAGTTAGATAGATACCATCAGCTTTTTATACCAGTATGATGGTATAATTAATCATCCTTTTTGGATGATTAATCTTGTTGTATTCTTGCATAAGCTGGTTGTTTTTGGTCTTCAACTTGGCTTATATCGATTTCTCCAACAACTCTTCTACGAATTTGAGGGATAGGGCGAACAGGAGCTTTTGGTTCTTCATTAACAAAATCTTCGTTATTACTTAAGTTTTTTTCAAAACCTGTTGCAACAATTGTAATTTTTACATAGTTTAATGGTAAGTTTTTATCTGTTGTTGTACCAAAGATAACATCTGCATCTTCGTGAGCACTCTCTTCAACAACATCCATTGCTTGAGTCACTTCCATAATAGGGAATTCTGGATGGATATTAAAATGCACAAGTACACCTAAAGCACCATTAATTGACATATTATCAAGTAAAGGAGATTCAATAGCTGCTTTAATCGCTTCATATGCAGCATTATCACCTTCGTATTCACCAACACCCATAAGTGCCATACCACGATGTTCCATAACTGTTTTTAAGTCAGCAAAGTCAAGATTGATATCATTTTCACCACTTGATATAATGATACCAGATGTACCACTTACTGCTTGTGCTAAAACACTATCAACGATTTTAAAAGCATCTTTGAATCCAAGTTTGTTATCTACAATTGAGAGGAGTTTATCATTTGGGATAACAACAATAGAATCACTCTCTTTTTTAAGTTCTTCTAAACCAGCTTCGGCAAGTTTAAGACGCTTTCTTCCTTCAAATTTAAAAGGTTTTGTTACAACAGAGATAGTCAATGCTCCAATCTCTTTTGCAATACTTGCAACAACAGGTGCCGCACCAGTTCCAGTTCCTCCACCTAAACCAGCAGAGATAAATACAATATCAGCTCCATCTAATGCCGCTTTAATATCATCATAGTTTTCAAGTGCTGATTCTCTTCCAATTTCTGGTTTCATTCCAGCACCAAGACCTTTTGTAAGCTTTGCACCAATTTGTACTTTTGATGCGGCATTGTTTTCACTTAATGCTTGTGCATCAGTATTAACAAGTAACATCTCAATACCTGTTGTATTTTCTCTTAGCATATGGCCAATCATATTGCCACCGCCGCCACCGACACCAACTGCGATAATTCTTGCACCTGTGATATTTTTTGCTTCTTCTACTGCGAATGGTTCCATTTTCTATCTCCTTTTAAAATAACTGACTTGCCCAGTTCCAAAATTTATTTAATGTTCCAGGTTCTTTTTGTTTTTTAGGTTTTGTTCTCTCATTTTCATCATCTAAAGAGATCATTTTAGGTTTTGACTGTTCAATGATTGGTGGTGTAAGAGGAGAACTCTCTTCTTCTGTTTTAGTATTTCCAAGATCTACTTTTGTAGCTTCATATGGTATTTCATTTGGATGACGTATTTTTTTATTGACATCTATTTCATATTTTGTATAGTGTGATGCCATATACATAACAAGTCCTATTGCACTTGAATATTCTGGACCTTTTATGTTATCTATAAGACCGTGTAAAAGTTTTGGACGAGCTAATCTTACTGGGACTGCACCAAAGATAGCAGTTGCTAATTCACGCATCCCTTCTAATTTTGAAAAACCACCTGTGATAATAACTCCAGCACCTATTTGATCTTTTAGACCACTTTGTTCGATAAATTGGGATAAAATCATAAGTGTTTCTTCAACTCTTGCATAAATAACATTATTAACAACTTCTAAAGAGACTTCGTGAGTATTTTCTTCATCTCCAATGGTTGGAAGTTCAATAAGATCATTACTTGTTGTAAGCAAAGACCCATAATTGAGTTTTACTTGATCAGCTATATTGAGTGGTGTATGGATAGCCATTGATAAATCACTTGTAATATGATTTGAACCAACACCTAAAAAGTCATTATAGCGGATAGCATTTCCTGCGTGGATAATGATATTACTTGTATTTCCACCAATGTCAATAACCGCAGCACCTAATTCTTTTTCATCATCATTGAGTACTGCTATGGAAGAAGCATAACCCGTAAGTACAACAGTTTCAACATCTATTCCAGCTGCTTCGACAGCTTTTTTAAGATTATTAAGACTTGATTGTTGTGCAATGATAATGTGAGTTTGTACTTCTAATCTTGAAGCATTCATTCCAAATGGATCTTCGATAAAATCTTGATCATCTACTCTAAAATTATATGGAAGAGCATGAAGTACAGCGTAATCATTTGGAATATTGGCATTATATAGAGCAGTTTGCATCACTCTATCGATATCACTGAATTGTATCTCACGTGTTTGAACATTGACAATACCGTTGGAATCCAAACTTTTTGTATAGGCACCAGAGATAGATACAATAGCAGATTTTACATTTGTTCCTGCAATTCTATTTGCATCCTCAATTGCTTGTTTGACTGATTTTGCGGCTTGTTCTATATTTGTAACACTTCCACGCTTCAGCCCTTGTGCTTTTGATATCCCCGTACCAATAACATCGATATCATCTTTATTATCACCAATCTTTGCAATGATTGCACATACTTTAGTAGAACCAATATCTATGGCTAAAATAGTTTTACTCAATTTAGAGTCCTTTTAGAAAAATCTCTATTTGATATCTATGTTGAAGATTTTTAATGAGTGCATCGTTAAATATACCTTTTTTTATTTCAACAATAGAGTTATTTAGATCATTATGTTTTTTGTTAAGCAATTTTTGTTCCAAGATATTATAAAGGATAACTTTTCCATTTTGTAGCGGGATAAATCCATTTTTTGCATCACTCATAAAGAGTGCAGGAAGAAATTCATTTGCTTCATTTGGTGTAAGTCCTTTGATTTTATTAACATCTTCAATTGTAATAAACTCACTTTCTTGTCCTTGAAATTTTTGGAACGATTTTTTTGCCAATTCTAAAACTTTTTGTTTTTTCATTGTTTCTACATATAAAGGAAGGACTTCAGATTTTGCTTCTTTGTATGTTTTTGTTTGTGCTGGAATAATCTCTTGTAATTTAATGATATAGTAATCATCTTGTACTTGTAGAGGTTTTGCATATGGTTTTGTTGTTGAGAGTTTAGATACTTTATTAAAAACAGCATCACCAAGTGGATTATTAGAAATTGAAATAACGAGTGTTTCTTTTTTTACAGTTTTTTCTAATTTCTCTTTTTTGTAAGCGATATAAATTTTAAGTGCTTCTTTTTTTGTTGTTTTTGCATCAAGTTCTGCAATAACTTGGTCTTTTGCTGAAGCAAGTGGTAAAATTTTACCATCTTTATCTCTAAAGTGAAGTTTGTTTTTGTTGTAGTATTGAGAGATAGTTGTATCATCATATGTTTTATGTACTTTTTTTTGTTTGATATATTCTATTTTGTATTTTACTTCAGTCATAAAGTTTTGTTTTTTTGTTTCCCAAAATTGTTTTACTTTATCATCTGAAGTATCTACTTTTATTTTATTTGGGTCTAAAATTTTATATTTTAGTTTATCAGCTATATTTAAAAATGTTTCAAAGATTTTTGGCTCATTTTTATTAACATCGATATGAAAAAGTTTCAAAAGTTTTGTGATTTTGAGTTGTTTTTTAACTTCTGCTTCATATTCTGTTGGTGTAAGATTGTTTCTTAGAAGGACTTGTTTATAAACTTCTTTGTCAAAAACACCATTTTTAAAGAAATATTTTTGAGTTAATAGATTTTGTAATACCTCTTTATCATTAACAATGATGCCATATTCATCTGCAAAATTTAAAAGAAGTGCTTGGTCGATAAGTTTTTTGATAGCTTGTCTTTTGAGTTGTAACTTCTCTGCTTGTTCTTCATCAAAGTTCCCTTGAAACATTGCATTGTATTGTGCATAGAGATTAGAATATGCCTTTTGTAATTCCCCACGTGATATTTCTATATCTCCAACTTTTGCAACAGATGTTGCTTTATCACCATAACTATACTGTCCCCATCCAACAAAACCTGCACCAACAAATGAAATTGTTGATATCCAAATAGTGATGATGAGATATTTTTTGTGTCTTTGCATCCATGAAATCATATAGGGAGAACCTTTAATATAAATATTTTTGTAATTTTATGGAAAAACTCATTAATCTTTCATAAACATTTCTTAAAATTTTAAGAAGTATTGCACATTGTAACGGATAAGTGTTTTTTCTTTTGGTCTGGGATATTTTTTATAGGCATAAAAAATTGTTTCTTTTGTTGTTTCATCAAGGAGTACAGAGCCACTTTTTTGTAAAAATTTAAAATCACTAATATCTCCATTTGGATAGAGGTAAAATTCAACAACATTTTGAGCATTTATATGAAAATTTGTTGGAAGATTAATCATTGCAACTCTATTTAAAATTTCTTGAGTGATTCTTCTCATAATTTCTTGATTATCAATGATATATTTTTGCTGTGTTTGGGAGAGTTTTTGAAATTGATTTCCATAAAGGGCTTGGATATCTTTTGGAATGGGTTTTTGAGTGGTTTGTTGTGATTGATAATGGTCTTTTGATAGGGTATCAAAAAGTGATGGTTTTTTTTGAGGTTGTTGTGGTGTTTTTTTGATAGTGTGTTGTTTTATAGGGATATTTTTTTGAATAATTAATTTTTGAACTTGGTGTTTTTTTTGGATGATTTTCTTTTGTTGTATCTTTTTTTTCGGGGTGATGGAATGGTGTTTTGGTTTTTGATTTATATGATATTTTTTTGGTTGGGATTGTTTTAATTTTTTATGGTTATGGTGTATTTTGGCTATTTGTTTTTTTTGTGCTTTTTGGAAAGGGATTTTTGGAGGTAATTTTTTATTGATTTTTATATCTTTTAATACAATTTTAATAGGAGTATGTTGTATTTTTTTCTTTGTAATATTTTCTTTTGATAAGAAAACAAAGAATAAAAAAATAACAAAAAGATAAAGCGATAACGAAATGATAGATGCTAATAGTATTTTTTTCATAGTGAATCCACACTTTTATATTATTTAAGTAATTTTAACACACTAATAGGTATTATTTGATAAATCAATTTTATAAGGTAAATATTTTATGAATACAGAAAAATCAAAAGTAGCATTTCAAGAGGCACAACATTTTATCCCAGGTGGGGTAGATTCTCCAGTGAGAGCTTTTAAAAGTGTTGGAGGTTCTCCAATTTTTATCAAAGAGGGAGAAGGTGGATATCTTGTTGATATTGATGGAAATAAATATGTAGATTTTGTGCAAAGTTGGGGGCCACTTATCTTTGGTCATAGAGATGAAACGATTGAAAAAGCAGTAATTGAAGCAGTTGGACATGGACTTAGTTTTGGTGCACCAACACTTGCAGAGACAGAGTTGGCAAAACTTGTTGTTTCTTTGTTTGATTCTATTGATAAAGTGAGATTTGTTAGTAGTGGAACAGAAGCAGTAATGAGTGCTATTCGACTTGCACGTGGGTTTACAGGTCGTGATGATATTGTAAAATTTACAGGGTGTTATCATGGTCATAGTGATTCACTTTTGGTAGAAGCTGGAAGTGGAGCAGTGACATTTGGTAATCCATCAAGTCCGGGAGTTCCAAAAGATTTTACAAAACATACACTTTTAGCAGAATACAACAATATAGACTCTGTCAAAAAATGTTTTGAAGATTCAGATGATATTGCGTGTGTGATTATTGAACCAATTGCTGGAAATATGGGATTTGTTCCAGCTGATAAAGAGTTTTTACACGAGTTAAGAGAACTTTGTGATGCTCATGGAACACTGCTTATTTTTGATGAAGTGATGAGTGGTTTTCGTGCTACATTGCATGGAGCAGAGTCTATTACAGGTGTCAAACCAGATATGGTAACACTTGGAAAAGTGATAGGTGGTGGAATGCCAGTTGGTGCTTTTGGGGCAAGAGCTGAGATTATGGCACAATTAAGCCCAGAAGGGCCGGTGTATCAAGCAGGAACACTGAGTGGAAATCCTATCACAATGGCGGCTGGATATGCATCTATTGCAAAACTTGTAAAAAATGCTAAGTTATTTCAAGTTTTAGAAGAGAGAGCTTGGCGTCTTGTTAAAGGGTTACAAGAAAATGCAAACAAATATGGTTTTTCTATGCAAATAGATGTAAGAGGGAGTATGTTTGGCTTTTTCTTTAATGATAAAGTAGTGAAAAATTTTGCTGATGCAACACAAAGTGATGCAGAGCTTTTTGCAAAATTTCATGCTGGAATGTTGGAAGAGGGGTATTATTTTGCATGTTCTATGTATGAAACAGGATTTATTGCAACAGCAACAACAGATGAGATGATAGAAGGTGCTATTAGTGCATCTCAAAGAGTTTTTCAAAAGATTGCAAATGAATAACGAGAAGAAAAAACCAAAAGCAAGAGCAATAGCAGAGGCAGTTGATAGTTTATCTTTAGGGATATCTATGGTTGTTGCTGTTGCAATGGGAGTTGGACTTGGGTATCTTTTTCGTGCTTTAACAGGTGTGCATTGGACATTTTTTATTGGTGTTTTTATAGGGATTGCAGCAGCTATTTTAAATGTATATAAAGCATATTCAAAACAATATAAAGAGTATGAAGCTTTAGCAAAAGAGAAGCGTTATGCAATAAAAAAACAGTTAGATGAAGAAGATGAGGATTATGGTGAAAAAAACTATTAGTCTTGTTTTATTTGTTGAGGTTATTTTAGTTTTTGTTTATCTGTATTCTTTTTCTTTATTTATTAATATTCAAATTGCATTTTTGAGTGCTTTTTTTGTGATTTTGGGTTCTGCTTATAGTTATAAAAAAATGGTAGAACAAAACATACAAGCAAACAATATTATGCATCAAAGAGATCCTCTTGATGAGATAGAGGATCGTTTTGAATTGTATGATGAAACACCAATCAATGATGCACCAGCAGAAGAATTAGACCTCAAAGAGATAGTCAAAGAGGAAAGAGGTAAGATAAAGACATTTGATACAAAAAGTATGAAATATGGGATAAAAGGGGGAATGGCACTTGCGAGGCTTCTTCCTTACCTTTTTTTAGTGATGGGATTTATTGGTCTAAAAAACAATGGTTATTTAGACCTTGTTGCTTATCTTCCTGCTTTATTTTTAGGAATTGTTGTTGGTACTCTAAGTACAAAATCAAATCTTTCGTAAAAATTCTAACAACCCTTGCATAATTTCAAGGGGAGTTGGAGGGCATCCTTTTATATGGTGGGTAATTGGAAGATGCTCTTTAGCTGGTGCATTAATAGCATATGTTTTTTCAAAAGGTGCCATCATAGCAGGACAATCTCCCAAGGTGATAATCCATTTTGGTTTGGGGATTTGTTCATAAGCATCTTTGATGTGTGGTGTCATATTAAAAGTTACAAGACCACTTAAAAGCATAACATCAGCATGACGAGGACTTGCTACAAAATGGATACCTAATCTTTCTAAATCATAATAAGGATTAGAAAGAGCATTGCATTCTGCTTCACAGGCATTACAACTTCCACTATCTACCATTCTAATAGCTAATGAACCAGCAAACTTTTTTTTCACAGTATCTTGTATCTCTTTTCTTATTTGTTTTATCTCTTGTTCTAATTCTTTATTTTGTGTTAAAACTTTTTCTTTGAGTCGTTTATTCCAAAATTTAATCATAAATCATTTCCTGCATAACTTAAATCGCAACTTTTATTAATGAGTGGAAAATCAGCAATAATATCACCATACATCATAATATGAAGTGCTTGCCAATTTACAAAACTTGGATCGCGTACAAAAAAGCGTTCAATAACTCCATCTTTTATATCAATTGCCATATACAACTCTCCTATGGAGCTTTCAACAAAACTTTCATATGAGCCATCTTGTATTGTAGCAATATCAAATGAAAATGGTTCTGCTTCTAAAAAATTTTGCATCATTAAAATGGAATTTTTTATCTCTTGAAGGCGTATTTTAAAACGTGCTCCAACATCTCCACTTTCTTCATGTGCCATAACAAAACCATTTTGAAGATAAAAGCTATTTAATCTTCTATCTACTGAAATTCCTGAAGCACGTGCAACAACACCAACAGTGCTATATTTGAGTGCTTTTTGAAATGGAAGTTTCCCTGTGGTATCAAATCTATCCCATACAGAAGGGATATCCATAATCCAATCTTCAAAAAATAAAATATCTTTGTGCAATGCCTCAAGCCACTGAGATAATGAAGGAATATCAAGTGTACCTATCTTCCAACCAATGGCTCCAAATCCAAAACGATGTTGGGTGAGTTCTTGCATTTTTAATCGTGCATTTTCTGTAAGTTTTGAAGCATAAGCAAGTGCTGGTGAAAAACCTGCATCGTTTGGGATAAAACCAATATCGGTTAGATGATGAATGATTCGCTCAAGTTCTAAAAGGAGGGCATGGCGTTTTTGTAGTTGTATTGGAAGTTCTTGCTGTGTGGCTTGAAGATAGATATCACGCAGAGCTATTTGATAGGCGATAGTTTCATTGCCACTTATTCTCTCAATGATAGGTTGAGCTTCTTGGAGAGTTTTGCCTTCTAACATCTTTTCTATCCCACGATGTTTATAAAAATGATGAACTTCTAAATGGAGCATATCTTCTCCTGCTAAAGAAAATTGAAAATGCCCCGGTTCAATAATTCCTGCATGAATTGGTCCAACAGCAACTTCAAAAACACCATCTCCTTGAATAACTTCATATTTATAAGGGGTATATTGTGCTTCTTGGAGTTGGGTTTGATGGAAATCTTTTTTGAGTGGATGGATATTTTTTGGGAAACGTTCTTGATGAAGAAGTGGGCGTTTATCAAAAGCATCTTGTACAATAATACCAAAATCATCATACATTTTTCGCTCAAACCAGATAGCAGCAGGGTATTTTTTTGCCAAAGTTTGTATATGTGGTGTTTGTTTTGAAACGATTTCTTGAGTGGTTTTTTCATCATATACAGTAATAATTTCAAAACTCTTGTCAAGTTCTTTTGCATAACGAGCGATAAATCTCATTGCCGTTTTGCCTCCTCTTTTTCGATAACTTTGAGTAATTTTTTAGGATTTTTAATACGGAGTTGCTTATTGACATTCATACGACCAAAAACTACTTCTATATCATTTTTATTGACTTCAAACTCTTTTGCTAACCATTTTACCATATAGTCAGTTGCTCGTCCACCAACGGGAGCCGCAGTGACACTAATTTTGAGTTGATTTCCTTTTGGTTTTCCAATCACATCTTTTTTGGCACTTGGTGTTCCTAAAATATTTAGCACTAAAACATCACCATCCCATGCATAAAAGCTTTGCATATCACGTGGATGAAATGAGGTGATATTTGCTTCTTGAGCAAGTTCTTGAGTACTCATTTTTGATTTTCTTTTTTTTGCCATAATTTTTATCCTATTGATTTGAGATATGTAAGTGATGATGGAAGTAATAGTGCTATTAGGGATATTACAAAGAGTATAAGAGCAAAAAGTTCACTGTTATAAACAATTTTTTCCTCCTCTTTGCCTTCATATTTCATCGATTGATAGATTGAAACAAAACGATAAAAAATAATAGAAAGTAAAGAGAGTAAAAAAAGGATAGCACCAATCATTGCAAGCATATGATTACTTGTTTTTGCTGTACTTATCATAGCTCCAAAACCATAGAGTTCACTAAAAAACATAGGGCTTGGTGGCAAGGAGATAATTGCAAGTAAAAAGAGTGAAACAAAAAACCAAAAAAGTGTTCCTTTTATCCCCTTGTAACCTCGTAAGGCTCCTGCTATTTTATATTTTCCATTAGACTCAAGCACCCCAGTAGAGAGAAAAAGTGCTGGTTTTAAAAAAGCGTGTGCTCCAAAATGAAGCAGTGCAGCAAAAGGTGCACCACTTACCCAAAATAGAACAATAAGTGCCATATGTTCTATCCCTGAGAGTGAAAAAAGACGCATAAAATCTTTTGCACGAAAAATTAAAAAAGCAACGATAAAAATTGTCAAAATTGTATAAGTAAAAGTAAAAATAAAAAGATGATTATAATTAATTTGCATAGCAATTTTTGAAAAACGAAAAAAACCAATAATAACAGCTGATTCTAAGATACCACTAAAGAGTGCAGCAACTGGATAAAAAGAGGCTCTTTCAATATTTGCAAGCCAAAGATTCATTGGGAAAAATCCCATTTTTACAAACATCCCAATAGTAGCAATAGCAAATCCCATTTCAAATAAAAATGGAGAAGGAATCTCTTTTGCGTGAGATAAAAGAAGGTCAAAATTCATCCCATCTTCACCTAAGATTGGTTTGGCACTTGCATACATTAAAATAATACCAAAAAGGATAAGAGAAACAGCAATTGCACCAACAATCATATAGTTCCATGCTTCTTTGTGTGCTGCTGGAGTATAGTTTGTTTTAATCATATAAACAGTAGAAAGTGTTGCAAGTTCTAAACCAATCCAATAAATCCCCATATGATTTGCAAGGATAGAAAAGATAAGTCCTATCCAAAAAATAGCAAAAAATCTATAAAATTTTCTATAAGCTTTTTGGGAAACTTTGACATGTTTATCCAGTGTTAAAAGTGCAAGTGTCACACCTATGCCAACAATAGAAGAGACTAAAAGAATATAGGTATCAAGTGTATCTGCTATAAGATATGAGCTAAAAACATTGTAGGGTTTTGGGAGCATAAAGAGTTTGACAATAGGTATTAAAATAATAAATGAGGTAAAAGCAAGAATATATTTTGCTTTTTCATTTTTTAAAAAACTCACACCAAACATAATAAGAGCAGGAAGGAGTAATAAACTAAGATTCATATTTTCATCTCCTCTTTATGAAACAAAAGATTAATAACAACAATAGCCATTAATAAATCAAAAAAGATACCAAGTTCAACAAGCATTGGCATACCATTTGTTGCTGTGATACCAAGTAAAAAAAGTGCATTTTCCATTGTTAAAAAACCAATGATTTTTGGTGCAACATTTTTATGTTCCATCATAAGTAATAATGCTAAAAAGAGTGAGGAAATACTGACTGCAACATAGTGTGAGTTGTTATGTATCATATGTGTAATTGGTTCAGAGAGATAAAAAGTAAAAACTAAAATAGCAGGGATGAGCATAATAGCATATTGTACTTTTATCTCTGGTGTAATTTGACGAACTAAATGAAACTTTTGACTAAGATTTTTAAGGATAAAAGGGATACCTATTGCTTTAATAATAATAGTAGCAACACCCGTAATAAGCATAGCTGTATCATCTAGGGTTTTTCCAATGTTTAATGCCAAAAGTCCAAGCATCAATGAATTGAGTGAGTACCAGAGCAATAATCTATATAATCTTGTTGTAAAAAGAGCAATGATAAGAGAAGCTAAAAAAAGTCCAATAAGAAAATCTGTCATATTTTTATGCTCCTAAAACATAAAATGTTATTAAAGATAAAAAAGCAAAAACAATCGCTAAACCTAAGAGATTTGGAATTTTAAAAAGACGAAGTTTTGCGGTGTTTACTTCCAAAATTGCAACAAGTGTTGCAATGAAAAAAAGTTTTAAAATAAAAATGCCAAAAGCAATAAGTGGAGAAAACTCTAAACCAAAAGGCATAAAAAGCGATGCAAAAAGTGATGCAAAAATGACAAATTTAATAGAAGAAGCACTCTCAATAATAGCAAGATAAACACCTGTGATATCAAGTATCATTGCTTCATGCACCATCGTTAATTCTAAATGTGTTTCTGGATTATCAACAGGGATACGACCATTTTCTGCAACAAGTAAAATGAAAAATCCAATTGCCGCAAAAAGAAAACTTGCCATATGTTTTTCTGGAAAGTTTTGTGTTAGATTGACACCAGCTTGTCCTACTCCAAGATTTCCTGCCATGAGTGATACTGAAAAGATAGTAAGCACCATTGCTGGTTCAACAAGGGCAGAGATAAATGCTTCACGTGAACTTCCCATCCCACCAAATGCACTTGCACTATCAAGTCCTAAGAGCATCAAAAAAAAGGTTGAAAGGGAGATAAGTCCTGTAATGGTAAAAGCATCTACAAAACTTACATAATAACTCCCATGAACAACTGGCGGTAAAAAGAACATCACAATAAGTAAAGGTGAAAGGACTAAAAAAGGTGCATATGTTGTAATAGCACTACTTTCAGAAGAGATAATGGTCTCTTTATGGAGGAGTTTTTCAAAATCTCGATAGCCTTGAAAAAGTGATATGGGACGTTTGAATAAAAGAAGCATTTTTACTGCCTTTATATAAGAGAGTAAAAGTGGTGCAATAAGAATGAGTAGAAAAATGGTAAAAAAATAAAGAATCATTTTTTCTCCCCTATAACAAGGATTTTTAAAGACATAAGCATTAGTGCTGTTTCTATCATAATGCTTTGCCAATCAATTTCATGGGTAAAAATTCTATAACTATAAAGGATAAAAAGCATAAGATTAAAAATCATAGCAGGATAGCGAGTTTGCTCAAAGTGGGCAAGTCGATAGACCCAATAACTCATCATATTGATAGCTTTTTTTGTATTATCATAAATAAAAATTTCAAAGAGTGGTTGTATATTTACTTGATATTGTGCATCTAAAAATTTTGTTGTATGTCCTGCAAGTGTTTGTTTTTTGATTTGTTCTTGAGGGAGATAGAGCCAATGAAAAAATTTTCGTATGACACCAGAAAAACCAGTAGCACTGTATTGTGTTTTTGCAGATGTTTTGTATCCACATGCCCATGTATGGTGTATGCGTGTTTTAACTTTAAAAACTTTATATGCAAAGAGTAACATTGATGTGATGATAAGTAAAGCCCCAAGGAGGATAAGAGGAGAGACAACACCTCCATTTGTACCAAGAGAATGTATTTCTAAGATACCATTTGGAAACATTTTTGCATAGATAGAAGTTTTTCCTAAACTGACAAGGAGTGCATCAAAAAGATGAAGATATTGTGGTGCAAAAAGCATAAAAGAAGCGATTAAAAATGCCATAAGTATCATACCACTTTGCATTAAAAAGTTTACCTCTTTTGCATATTTTGCATTAGTGCTTCTATGTAAGCCTAAAAAGGTAATACCATAAGCCTTGATAAAAGTAGCAATGGCTAAACCACCAGTCATAGCAAGTGCAAAAAGGGCAAAAGGGAGTGCTAATTTTAGTGTCATTGCATTTGTGATGTGATTTGAGCTAAGGAGTGATTGAAATATCATCCATTCACTCAAAAATCCATTTGTAGGTGGCAAAGCTGTAATACTCATAGCGGCAAATAAAAAGGTAAATGCTGTAATAGGCATTGCTTTGATGAGTCCACCATATTTTTCAAGGTCTTTTGTATGTGTTTGATGAAGGATAGCTCCAGCACCCATAAAAAGAAGTGATTTAAATCCCATATGATTAAAAATATGAAAAATAGAAGCGATAAAAGCAAATGTTGAGAGTGTTTTTAATCCAAGTGTATCAAAAATCATTCCCATACCAAATCCAATAAGTATAATGCCAATATTTTCAATAGAGGAGTTTGCAAGAAGTGCTTTAATATCTCTTTCTATAAGAGCATATAAAATTCCAACAAGAGCAGTAATAGAGCCAATGATTAAGATAAAAGTTCCCCATTGTAATGGCCAAGGGTACAATACATCAAATAAAAAGCGAAACATTCCATAAAGTGCAACTTTTAACATCACACCACTCATCAAAGCAGATACAGGGCTTGGAGCTTGTGGGTGAGCATATGGGAGCCAAACATGTAAAGGTACAACACCTGCTTTGCTTAAAAATCCTAAAATCAAGAAGAAAAAGAGTAAAGTAGGGTATGCAAAAGTAGAAGCAATAATTTGCATTTGTGCAAATCCTATTTCTAAATTTCCATTTGTGACTATAAGGAAAAAAAGGAGTAAAAAAATAAAACCAAAATGGGTCATAAAAAAATAAAAACGTGATGCTTTTATGGTAGCTTGTTCTTTGGCTGAGGTTAAAATAAGTTGCCAAGAGGTAAGACTCATAATCTCCCAAAAAAAGAGAAATACTAAAGCATTCGCACTCACAACAACACCAATCATAGAAAAAATAAAAGCAAAATAGTGAAGCTGATAGTGAAGTTTTCTTTGAATGTGTGGCAAATAGCCATACGAATATAAAAGATTTGGAACAACACCTAAAAGGATAAGAAGAATAAAAACAATTGAAAGTGTATCAAAAAGAAACATTGTGTAGATAACTCCAAAGATATTTTCTAATGGAGGGCTGTTTTTAAGCAAACAAATGTAAGCAGTCCTGAATTATTTCGTGCATTTTACTTTTGTTTTGCTTAAAAACTAATCAATTTCTTATTTTTTTCACTTCCATAAAATAGGTATGCCCTAAATAAATGACAAAAAATATCGCTCCTAAAAAGATAGCAAATGGGATAAGAGAGACAAGATATAAAAATGCAGTTTTTATTTTTAAAAGCATAGCATTGTTTGTCTGGATAGTTTTTGCTTCCTCTCTTGAACAAATATGTGATGAGATATCATAATTTATCATTTTATGGAAAAAATAATACATTGGTAAATGGAGTGCAATAAGATTAAGCCCCGGAATAAAATAAAGTGGAAAGAGTAAGATAAAAAGTCCTATCATAATCATAGCCCACTTCAGAGTTAACCAGATTGATTCTATGGTATTTGAATACCCTATCATTTGTATCTCTTTATAGTGTCTTTTTTGAACCTCTTCAATAATAAAAGGGGTTAAAAAACCAATGATGATAGTTGCTATAAAGATAGAAAGATACAAAATAAAAAACCATCCAAAAGTATAAATCAAAAAAGAAGTAAGCCAAGAGGTAAAAGAGTGGATAAAAGAAAGATCCATTATCTGTGCAAAAAAACTTTCATTTTGTGCGATGGTATCTTGATGTCCAAAGATAGTGATATCGGTCAATGAAAAAAAAGCAACTGCTAAAAGTATCATACTCACCAAAAAAGGTGAGAAAGCATATAAAAGTATTTTTTTGCTAAAAAGGTCAGACAAACTAAGAAGGAGGAGTTTTTTTTCTTGTTCCATTAGATATTTTCCATCATTTTAATTAATTCTTCTGGGCGATTTGAGTATTTGATGGCATCATCTTTTGTGATGACATTATTGATAACCAAATCCATAAGCTGTTGTGCTTGTGTTGTCATATGTGTTTCTTGTTGGTTGAGTTGCATTTGTGAATAAAGCTGGTGGACTTTATCTTCACGTATGAGATTTTGTATCGCTGGATTTGCGATGAGAATCTCTTGGGTTGCAATTTTTCCTTTCCCAATTTTTGGGATGAGTGTTTGAGAAATAACACTAATGAGTGATGAAGCAAGTTGTGCTCTTACTTGTGGTTGTTCATCTCCACTAAATACATCAATGATACGATTGATGGTTCCGGGTGCTGAATTTGTATGGAGTGTTCCAAAAACCAAATGTCCTGTTTCTGCGGCAGTTAAAGCAGCACCAATTGTTTCTTTATCTCTCATCTCCCCTATAAGAATAACATCTGGGTCTTGTCTTAGGGCATATTTGAGGGCTGATGCAAAAGAGTGTGTTGTACTTCCAACATCACGCTGAGAAAAAAGGGATTTGTTGTTTTTATGGACAAATTCAACAGGGTCTTCTATGGTTAAGATATGTCTTCTTTCTGTCATATTGATTTCATTGAGCATAGAAGCAAGTGTGGTTGATTTTCCACTTCCTGTTGGTCCTGTTACTAAGATAAGTCCTTTTTCTTTTTTGACAAGTTCTTTAAAAACGGGAGGATTGCCATAATCATCTAAAGAGGGGATTTCTATTGGAATCATACGAAAAGCACAAGCAATCCCATAGATAGTTCTATAATAATTTGCACGAAAACGCCCAATATCTTGAAGTTCAAATGAAAAATCAAGTTCGTGTTTATCTTCAAATTCTTTTTTTTGTCTATCTTCGATAAGCGAGTATGCCATCTCCTCTACATCTTTTGCAGAGAGAATTGGCAGATTAAGGGCTCTTAGTTTTGTATCTATTCTGATTTGAGGTTCACTTCCAACAACTAAATGAAGATCAGAAGCATCAAAGGCAAGAACACTTTTTAAAAGCTTTTTGATATCGAGATGTTGTGAAGATTTTTTATGCATTGATGGTATCCTTTTTTATTCTATAATTTTAGGAACAACAAAAAAGTGGTCTTCACTTTGTGGAGCATTTTTTAAAATATCATCATTAATTTGTGTATCACAAAATGGGATATCTTCTCTAAGTGGTGTTGCATTGTCATTCATAGCAAATCTACTATCAACTCCATCTGTATCAAGTTCATTGAGGTTATCTACAAAACTTACAATTTCAGAGAGTTGTTCTATAATCTCTTCTCTTTTATCATCTGAGATTTTTACATACGAGAGTTTTTCTAACCGAGTTAAGAGTGTGTCATCTATTTGCATTATTATTCCTTATAAAATTTTAGAAGATTATAACAAAAAAATGATTATTTTGATAAAAGTTTAACAAAATATGCGATAATATACTTACTAATTAAATAAAAGGATGATTCTTGAGTTTAAAAAATGATATAGAGATGGTCAAAGAAGAATTAAATGCTGAAGAGCAGTTTTTTGAAAAGGCTGTTGTTACAGAGCGATTTTTTAAAAAATATAAAAAGATAATTGTTGGTGGGGTTGTTGTGATAGCTTTAGGAGTTGCTGTGAGTGTTGGGCTTGAGCTAAAAAAACAACATACATTAGAAGCATCGAATGATTTATTATTGCAATTAGAAAAAAATCCAAAAGATACAAAACTTTATGAACAACTCCATGCAATCAATCCATCATTAGCAGCTCTTTGGGAGTATTCTCAAGCTACTGTTAATGGTGATATAAAAGCATTAGAAAAATTAAAAGATGTTAAAGAGCCTATTTTAAATGACCTTATTTCATATGAAGTAGCACAAGATATGCAATCAGTTGAAAAACTTGATGCTTATGCTTTAAGACAAAATGCTATTTATAGAGATTTGGCACTTATTCAAAGTGCTGTTATCTTGATACATGAAAAAAAGCTAGATTTAGCACATGAAAAATTAGCATCTATTTCACAAACTTCACCACTTTATAAAGTAGCATCTATGCTTCGTCATTATGGGATAAAATAGTAATGAAAAATAAATATCTCATAGCAGTTGGATTATCTTTTTTGGTTTTGTTTGGTGGATGTAGTACAAAAAAAGTGTTTGAACCAAAAAAAATATCAAAAGATTGGAAATATTCAAAAAGACTTGAACATCCACTGCAAGAGGTTGCATTTCATGTTGCTTTATTTGAAGATGGAATTCTTATCTCTAAAGATAGTAATTTATCAAATCATTTCCATCTTGAAAAAGGGTATAGACTCTTAGCTTATCAAAATGGTTATGTAACAAGTGCAACGATTGATGGTAGATTAAAAGTAGAAAATATTAAAACATCTCGTATTAAAAAATTTGATTTGAAAAAAACTATTGCAACTGCAAGTGTAAAAGATAATATTTTGGCTGTTTTATTTGCTGATAATGAGATAGCTCTTTATGACTTTGATACAAAAGCACCTCTTTTTCAAGATATGGGTTCTTCACCATCTGTCGTTGATGCACGAATTGTTCCACCATATTTTATGCAAGATTTGGTTTTATTTCCAACATTAGATGGAAAGATAGTGATTGTAAATGCTACACTAAAAAAGAAATTAAATACAATTATTGTTTCATCAAAACAGTATTTTAATAATATCATTTATTTTGAAAAGCACGATGATAAAATTTTAGCAGCAACAAACACGATGCTTTTGTCATTAGGAGCAATGAAACAAGAAAGAGCAAAATATGAGAGTCGAAATATTATTTATGATAATCATACTTTATATGTTGCTACAAAACAAGGGGAGATACTTGCCCTTACAACTAATTTACAACTTATTCAAAAGATAAAATTTCCTTTTGCTCATTTTTTAGGGATGATTGCTAAGGGTAATAAACTTTATATTTTGGAAAAAGAGGGGTATTTGATAGTGCTTGATAAAAATATGAAAGATTATAATATTTATAATGTTTATGTAAAAGATGGATATAATTTTATAACAAAAAAAACTTTTTATGTTGCTGATAAAGCAATCTTTATAAAATAATGTCCAAAGAACTTGAAGCTTTTTTAGAATATTTAAGTGTTATTAAGGCACTAAGTTCTAAGAGTGTTCAAGCATATAAGAGTGACCTTGTGTCTATTGAGGAGGAGTTAAAAAAGCCACTTATCTCCTTAGAGACACACACTCTTCTTGCACATCTTGCAAAATTTACCAACAAAAGAACACTCAATCGAAAATTTTCAGCAGTTAATGCTTTTTTTGATTTTTGTTATAAACAGCAATTTAGTAAACAACACAGCAAAATTAAATTTGCAAAAATTCCAAAATTATTACCTAAATTTTTATCTTTTGAAGAGATTCAAAGAGGATTAGAACTCATTGATACATCGTCGTGGATAGGAAAAAGGGATTATGCTTTAATCCTTTTTTTGTATGCAACAGGGACAAGGATATCTGAGTGTTTGGCAGTGACTAGGGAAGATATTGATGGAGAATGGTTAAAGGTACGACACGCAAAAGGGGAAAAAGAGCGAATGGTGCCTATTGCACCTATTGCAAAAAAGGCATTGGATATTTATTTGATGGAATCTCCGTTTGAGAAAAATTTTTTATGGATAAATTATCAAGGCAATACTTTAAGTCGTATCTCTGCATATAAAATTACACAAAAATATTTGGGTGTTTCTCCTCATGTTCTTAGACACTCTTATGCGACTTCTTTAATTACAGGGGGAGCAGATTTAAGAGTGGTTCAAGAGTTATTAGGACATGCTTCTTTATTGACAACTCAAATCTATACTCATATACAAAAACAACATCTCAAAGAGACTGTTGAGGTGTATCATCCAATAGGAACAGAAGATGAATTATTTTAAACAATTACAAGAGATTATAGAAGCACCAACACCACAAGAAAAGATTGAAAAATTTTCCTCTTTTTATGATTTATATAAAAAGACAAAAGATATTGATTTTACCCATCAAGAGGAAATAAAAAAATTTTCTACTCCATCGTATCATAAAATCTGTCATATTGTTTCTCCACAAGATGTCCCAAAGCGAACCAATCTTACTTCAAAAGAGGGGCAAATCAATCTTTTACACGCTATTTTGCACATTGAATATAGTGCGATTGATTTAGCACTTGATGGGGCATATCGATTTGATGCTTTACCACGTGAGTATTATGATGATTGGTTAGAAGTTGCAGAAGATGAGATTAGACATTTTGTGATGTTAGAAGCACTTTTAAAAGAGCTTGGGAGTTTTTATGGAGATGTTGTGGTACATAATGCACTCTTTGAAGCTTCCCAAAAAACACAAACACTTATAGAACGAATGGCTGTTGTGCCTCGCTATTTAGAAGCTAATGGTTTAGATGCAACACCTATGATTTTACAAAAGATAAAAAGATTACCTCAAAATGAGATGTTAGAAAAAATACAAGCAACTCTAAAAGTTATTTTAGAAGAGGAGATAGATCACGTTAAAAAGGGAGATAAGTGGTTTGCTTATGCTTGTAAAATAACAAAGAGTCCAAAAGATATCTATTTTGAGATTATACAAAAGTATTATCCACGTGGATTTTTACGAAGTGATAATCTCAATATAGATGCAAGAAAAGAAGCGGGTTTTAGTTGTGATGAACTTTATAAAATAGCAAAAAAAAAGGTGTGTGAATGAAAAAAATTATTTTTATATGTCTTGGCAATATTTGTCGCTCCTCTTTAGCAGAGGGAGTTGCAAAACACAAAGCAAAAAAGATTGGGTGTGATGTTGTGGTGCATTCTGCTGGATTATCAACTTTTCATAATGGGGAAGCACCTTGTCAAATATCACAACAACTTGCAAAAAAATATGGTATTGATATCTCTAAACAAGTATCAAAACATATTAGTGCATTTGATGTATCACTTTATGATATGGTTATTGCAATGGATGAGAGTAATAAGCAAGAACTTCTTGCAATGGGTATAAAAAATGTAAAGAAGATGGGTGATTTTGGATTTAATGGAAAAGATGTAGCTGATTTGTATTATGAACCTCATAAGGTTGATGAGGTATGGCAAATTATTAATCAAGGGGTTGATGCAATATTTCAAGAATTAGAGTGTTTTTAATACAATTTAACTATAATACCATTATGAAATGGATGAACTTTTTTAAACATAAAACACAATTACACTTACGTCATGCTTTTGGTAGGGATATTAATGCAGATTTATCTTCTGAGGAGGAGAAACTTTTTAATAACTCTTATGAAGCCTTTATCAAACATCAGGTTCTTGATGGTTTTGATTTTTTTCTTCGTTCGTTAGAGAATTTTTTTGAAGATAAATCAAATAAAAATATTATTATTCAAAAAAAAGAGGAAAATCTTTTACTTTTTGAACTCTATCAAGGGAGTGCAAAAGTTGTTGGAAGGGTAACCAAAGAGGACTTTTATGCAGAAGCGATTTTAGTTAATGCAAAAGATGCAAATGTATCGTTAAAACGCTATATTTTAGAGAGAAATTATCAACTCACCTATGGATGTTATTTTAGTGATGGGGAAAAAATAAAATTAAAAATTTATCAAAACAATACCATAATGACTCCACAAAAGATTTTTTTCCCTTTACGTGAACTTGCATTAAATGCTGATTATGATAAAGAGCATATCAAAACAGAATTTCCAACCATACCACTTCAAGATATAGCACATATTCAACCACTTCAAGAAGAGGAATTACAAGTTAAATATGAGTATTTTTTAAAGTGGATTCAAGAGGTTGAAGAGACTGCTTTGACATTGCCATCATATGAAAAAAATATGATGGAATCGTTTTTATATTTGCATATATTTTTTGGTATGGATTATCTTTTAGTTCCAAAATTTAAAATGTATCAAGAGATAAGTAAAAAACTACAAGAATATTTTGGAGATAATGAGCATTCAGTTGAAGATAAAAATGAGGAACTCAAAAGGTATCTTGAACAGTTAAAAAAACTTTCATTTCAAGAGTTTCAAGAGAATTTTTATAATGCAAAATATACTTTTAATCAAGCTGAAAACACTGGATATGAGAGTGTTGTAGAGTTTATTGATGATTCTTTAGGGAAAGTAAGATGGTTTAAACACAACCGTTATAATCAAATTGTTCCAATTATTTATAGATATATAGCATTTTATCTTCTTTATAATTATGGAATAAATCCTATTGCAAAGGCTTTATTGCATCTTCTTATAGAAGTGCAATATCCAGATTTTTTTCAAGCACTTGGTTATGAGATATATTATGATAAAGAACAAGAGAGTTTTGAGAAGAAAAAGATTATTGCAAAAATTGATGCAATCATTACACCACATCAATCTCGCTTTAAATCTCTTGAGCCTTTTGGAGAGCGGTTGTCATATACAACATTAAATGAGTTTTGCAATAGTTACTATTCAGAACTACAAAATTTAAGTTTTGAAGAGGTAGATGTGTAATGAATACTCAAAGCATTTTAGAAAAATATATCGATAATATTATTCAGATTATGACACCTATTGGGACAGGGACTGGATTTATTATTGATGATTTAATTGTGACAAATTCCCACGTGGTTTCTGGTTTTAAAGAGGTAGTCATTAGTGCTAAAAAAATAAAACGAAGCATTGCTAAAGTGATTTATGATGATTCTGATTATGATTTGGCTTTTATTAAATTTGAATTTTCTAAACCACAAACCCCTTTAAAACTCTCGACAAAAATTATAGAAAATGGAGATACTGTTATTGCAATAGGGCATCCTTATGGATTAAACTATACAGCAACAGAAGGGATAGTTTCACGTGCATCAAGGGTGCAAGATGGGCTTGAATATATTCAAGTTGATGCGGCTATTAATCCCGGAAATAGTGGGGGTCCACTTTTAAATATTGATGGTGAAGTGATAGGAGTTAATACATTTATCATTCAAAATTCCAATAACCTTGGATTTGCACTTCCTTATTTTTATATCCAAGAATCTCTTGATGCTTTTAAAGCATTACATAAAGAAAATATCATTAAATGTCCCTCTTGTAAAAATTTTATAGAAGAGGAGAGTATTGAAAATGATTATTGTCCAAAGTGTGGGATTCAATTAGAAATAGCAAAAAGAAGAAGAAAAGGGTACACTCCAACAGGTGCAACAAAACTTGTTGAAGATATTTTAGAATCACTTGGAATTAATGTAACTTTAGCAAGAAGAAGTCAATCATCGTGGCGTGTGGAGGAGGGTTCTGCACGAATTGATATTGATTATTATGAAAATGGAATTATTATAGGTGATGCAAAACTGTGTGGATTACCACGTGAAAATATCGATGCATTGTATGATTATATTTTAGAACAAAATGGCAAATTTAAATATCTTCAGTTTTCAATTAATGAAAATAGTATCTATCTTTCTTATTTGATTGTTGATTCTTCATTAACAAAAAAAGAAGGAAAAGTAGCTTTTGAGAGATTATTTCAATATGCCAATAAATTTGATGATATTTTGATAGAAAAATTTGGTGCAATTAAACAAAAAAGAGATGAGGAGGATTAAGATGGGACAATTTAAAAAATTTGAAGTTCATTTAGCAACATTTATAGAAGATTTAGAAGCATTGGTTTTAAAAAATGAGCAAAAGATAGAGGAACTTTTAGCACAAAAAGAAAAAACATATGCAAATTTTGTAAGGCCTTTAGAACTTATGGATGAGGAGTTAGGGGAGTTTTTTACACCACTTTCTCATCTTAATAGTGTTAAAAATGATGAACAAACACAAGAGATTTATACACAAGCACTCCCAATTATCACAAACTACTCTACAAAACTTTCACAAAATATTGATATCTATCACGCATATAAAGAGATAGAAGCAAAAGAGCAATTAAATCAAGAACAAAAAAGAGTATTAGAGCTTAATATCTTACAATTTGAATTAAGTGGAGCACATCTTGATACAAAAACAAAAGAGCGACTCCAAGAGATAAATATCAAAAAAAGTGAACTCTCCAATCAATTTTCACAAAATCTTTTAGATGCAACAAATAGTTATGAATATATCATTGAAGATGAAGCAGATGTAGAGGGGCTTAGTCAAAGTGATAAAGAGAGTGCAAAATTTGTAGATGAAGATGGAAAAGTAAAATATCGATTTACTCTACAAATGCCATCTTATTTAGCTTATATGACATATGGAAAAAATCCAAAAATCAGAGAAGAACTTTATAAGGCATATACAACAAGAGCTCCACAAAATGGTGCTATTATTGATGAAATTTTAGCATTGCGTGATGAGATGAGTCACCTTTTGGGATTTCAAAATTATGCAGAGTATTCACTCGCATCTAAAATGGCAAAAACGCCACAAGATGTTTTAGATTTTTTAAATGACTTGCTAAAAAATTCCAAAAAACAAGCAAAAGAGGAACTCTTAGAATTACAAACTTTTGCAAAAAAAGAGCTACAAAGTTTTGATGTGGCGTATTATAGTGAGTTGCTTAAAAAAGAGAAATATGATTTAGATGAGGAGCTTTATAGACCATATTTTGAGCAAAACTCTGTTGTTTTTGGTTTGTTTGAATTTTTACATCAGCTTTTTGATATTGAATTTCAAAAGGTAAAAGAGGTGCTTTGGGATGAAAAAGCTGTTGCTTATGATGTTGTAAAAGATAAAGAAGTTATAGCAAGACTCTATATGGATTTAGAAGCACGAAAAGGGAAAAGAGGCGGTGCTTGGATGGATGATTGGCAGACACATTATGTGGATGAAACAAAGCACTTAGCATCTGCATTTATTGTGTGTAATTTCCCACCATCAAGCGATGAAAACCCTTCACTTTTAAGACATGATGATGTTGTAACACTTTTTCATGAGATGGGGCATGCTCTTCATCATATGCTTTCAAATGTAAGTGAGAGTGGTGTGAGTGGTGTGCATGGAGTTGAATGGGATGCAGTAGAATTTCCATCACAATTTTTAGAAAATTTTGCTTATGAGCCAAAAGTGTTAAAAATGTTTGCAAAGCACTATGAAACACAAGAGGTTCTCTCAGATGAGATGATAGAAAAACTTGTCAAAAGTAAAAACTTTTTATCAGCACTTGCTATGCTAAGACAGTTAGAATTTTCCCTTTTTGATTTTCAATTACACCTTAAAAAATATCAAGGAGATGAGGTACAAGCACTTTTAGATAGTATCAGAGAGGAAACATCTTTGATAAAGCCACCAAAATACAATAAATTTCAAAATGGATTTGCCCATATTTTTGCTGGTGGATATGCGGCTGGATATTTTAGTTATAAATGGGCAGAAGTTTTGAGTGCTGATTTGTTTTTTAGTGTGGTAGATGAGGGGATTTTTCACTCAAAAAGTGCACAAAAATATTTTGAAATCATTTTACAAGGTGGTGGTTCACGAAGTATGATGGAACTTTTTATCCAACTTCAAGGTCGCAAACCAGACCCAAAAGCACTTTTAAGACTCAATGGAATTCAATAGATGAAGATAGTTGTTTTTCTTTTAGTTTTTTTTATCTCACTTTTTGGAGAACACACTTTGAAAATAGCAAACTATAATGTTGATAACCTTTTTGACCTTATAAGAGATGGGCATGAGTATAAAGAGTATATCCCTTTTACTCATTCTAATTACAATACAATCACATACCGCATCAAGCTCAAACACCTCTCTCGCGTGATTAGGGATATGGATGCAGATATTGTGGCACTTGAGGAGGTGGAGTCTGAAGTAGCTTTAAAAGATTTGCGATATCAACTCAAACGAGATGGATTGTATTATCCATACTATAAGATAGCAAATAAAAAAAATACCACAGTAAAAGTTGCTTTATTAAGTAAAATCCCTTTTGTGTATGCAAAAGAGCTTGTTGTTGGTGGGTATTCGTATAAATATCGCAATATTTTAGAAGTAAAATTTCGTTTAGGAAATGAGGATTTGTATCTTTTTATCAATCATTGGAAAGCAAAATCTGGAGCGGAAAGCCAAAGAATAGTTTCTGCAAAAGTGTTACGAAAAAGGGTAGAAGCATTAGGGGTTGATAAAAATATTATTTTAGTTGGAGATTTTAATTCTGATTATGAAGAGTATAAAAAATTTAAAAGAGATAGAAAATTAAATAACACAGGTGGAAAAACAGGGATAAATCATATCTTAAGAACATTACACCAAACACAAAAAGCAACAAAAGTCACTTATAAAAGAGGGGAGTTTTATAATCTTTGGTATGATGTTGATAAAGATGAAAGGTATTCATATATTTTTCATAGAAAAAAAATTACTTTGGATAATATGATTATCTCTCAATCACTTTTACAACCAAAAGGGATACATTATAAACCTGCTTCTTTTCATCATTTTGCTCCAAAATACCTTTTTCATAAAAGATACATTGCAAGATGGGAGATAGATAGAAGAACAAAGCAACATAAAGGAAAAGGGTACTCAGACCATCTTCCAATCATTGCAACATTTTTGTATTAAGATAGATAAATCTTCTATATAAAAAATTATATAGAAGATATTAAAGGATTATTTTTGGTAGTTGATTGCTCTCTCAAGGCTTAAAGAACCATCAAAGAGTGTTTGTTCATCATAAGCATTTGCTATGAGTTGTAAACCAACTGGCATCCCTTCTTTTGATTTTGAGATAGGAAGAGAAAGAGCAGGGAGTCCTGCAAGATTGATACTAATTGTATAAAGGTCACTTAAATACATATCCATAGGGTTTGCTAATTCTCCAAATTTATTTGCTATTGTTGGAGCAACAGGAGATAAGATAAGGTCAACATCTTCAAAGATTTTTGCATAGTTATCTTTAATGATATGGCGAGTTTTTTGTGCTTTTACATAGTATGCTTCATAATATCCACTACTTAAAACAAAGTTCCCAAGTAAAATTCTTCTTTTTACTTCATCACCAAAACCTTCACTACGAGTTTTGATGAAAGTCTCTTCAAGATTTTTCCCTTCCACACGATTGCCATAGCGAATTCCATCATAGCGTGCTAAGTTTGTTGTCGCTTCTGCTGTTGCAGTGATATAATAAGCAGAGATATCAAATTTTGCATCCATCATTGTTTTTTCAACAATAGTATGTCCCTTTGCTTTGAGTGCTTCTATGGCTTTTTGGTATGCTTGTTGCACATCATCGCTTGCATCTTTGATAAAATCTGGAAGGATTGCTATGGTGAGTTTTCTATCTGGATTAAGATTTGGAACCACTTTATCATCTTTTTGTGCATTGGTTGAATCTTTTTCATCACTTCCACTAATGATATCATATAAGATAGCCGCATCTTCAACATTTTGTGTCATTGGACCTATTTGGTCAAGACTTGAAGCATAAGAACTAAGTCCATAACGACTCACTCTTCCATAGGTTGGTTTCATCCCAACAATACCACAAAATGATGCTGGTTGGCGGATACTTCCACCTGTATCACTTCCAAGTGCAGCAATAGCAAGTCCAGCTCCAACAACAGCAGCACTCCCACCACTACTTCCTCCTGGAACACGCTCAGGGTTGTGTGGATTTTGTGTTTTTCCATAAAAACTTGATTCAGTTGTTGAACCCATTGCAAATTCATCCATATTGGTACGACCAAAAGGGCTTAGCCCAGCTTGAAGCATTTTGTTGATGACTGTTGCATTATATGGAGCTATATATCCTTGAAGGATTTTAGAACCAGAAGTAACAGACCAATCTTTTACTTGGATATTATCTTTTATAGCAATAGGGACTCCATCGCCTACATTATTGACATCGATATATCCATTAAGCTCTGGTCTTGCCTCGATTTTCTTTTTTAAATCTTCTTTTAATTGTGTTAATTCTTCTTTAGAGAGTTTAAGAGCTTCTTTTAGAGTTATCACTAATCTTCCTTTCATTATAATTAAAGTAATTGTACCAAAAAATACTTAGAGTTGAAAACTTTTTTCCATCTCTCTTTGAATATCTTCTCTTTTTAATGTATGTTGGACAAAAAGTTCATTGGCCAAAACACCTTGTCCTAAAAGCATATCTGCTCCATCTTTAAAAGTGATATTTTTTTCTTTTGCTAATTGCAAAAATGGCGTGAGTTTTCCATAAATAACATCTGCAACATATTTTGTATTTTGTAAGATATTTTCTATCATCTCTTTTGGAGCTGGCAGTGCTTCATCACTCAAACCAGCACTTGTTGTATTGATAACAAGGTCATACGATTGGTTTTGGTATTTTTCCCATGTAAAACATTGCATAGGAAATTGTTGAAAATATTGAAGTCGTTTTGCACTTCTATTAAGGATAGTGACTTTTTTCTTTTCTTGTAAAAATTTGATAGCAAGTGCTTTTGCTGTTCCACCAGCACCAAGGATAAGGATATTTTGTATATTTTGAAACTCTTGTATGGCATATAAAAAACCATCAGCATCGGTATTATATCCAATGAGTTTTCCATTTTCATTAATAAGAGTATTAACAACCCCAATCTCTTTTGCAAAACCCCTTACTTCATCACATAATGTAAATGCCACCTCTTTATGTGGAACGGTAACATTTGCACCACTGAGTTTTTGGGCAAAAAAAACTTCTTTGAGTTTTGAGCCATCTTCAAGATGGGTTCTGATATATGCACCATCATATCCAAGATGGTAAAAAACACTATTGTGCATCAAAGGAGACCTTGAATGGGATACTGGATTACCAAAAATAGAAAATAATCGCATCATTTACTCTTTTTTATCTAAATCTTCAAGGGAGTGGATGAGCGCTCCAAGTTTATTTTTGACTTCAAGATATTCAAGTTCATTTTGACTATCTGCAACGATTCCAGCTCCTGCTTGAAGGATAACTTTATCTTTTTTAACCATTGCTGTTCGGATAGTAATTGCACTATCCATATTGCCATCAAATCCAAAATATCCAATACTACCACTATAAAATCCCCTTTTAAGTCCTTCATACTCAGCAATAAGTTCCATTGCTCGTATTTTTGGTGCACCTGTCATAGTACCTGCTGTAAAGGTTGATTGAAAAAGGTCAAACATATCTTTTTCATCTGAAAGTTTTGCAACAACATCTGAAACAATGTGCATCACATGACTAAACCGCTCAATGTGCATCATATTTTCTACTTTTACACTTCCTGTTTTTGCAACACGGCCAACATCATTTCTTCCAAGGTCTATAAGCATAAGGTGTTCTGCTAACTCTTTTGGGTCATTTAAGAGTTCTTGTTCTAATTCAATATCTCTTTGTCTTGTTTTTCCACGTTTGCGAGTTCCTGCTATTGGACGAAGGAGTATTTCACCATCTGTGAGTCTTACCATCACTTCTGGAGAAGAACCAACAATATTAAAATCTTCATATTCCATCAAAAACATATAAGGAGAAGGGTTTTTTGCACGTAAAATTCGATAAAAACTAAATGGATCTACTTTGATATTTCGTGTAAATCTATTGGTGATGAGGATTTGAAAAACATCTCCACTTTTTATCATTTTTTTTGCATCTTCTATCATTTGAAAAAATTTCTCTTTTGAATGTGCAAAATGTCCTTTGTCATCCCCTTCATTATAGATGCGATGTTGGTATGTATAAGAACCTTTTAGTTCATCGTGGATGATTGGGAACTTTGTTTCATATTCTTTAAGTGTAGAGATGAGGGTGAGTTTATAATCTTTATGTGAATAAACAAGCACTAATTTTGGAAGGATAAGGTCAAGGTCTGGAGTGTCTAATTCATCATAAAGATTTTCCATATAAGACTCTAAAACTGGTTCAAAAACTTGAACCATATCATATCCAATATATCCGATAAATCCATCAACATATCCAACATTGAGTTCTTTTGTTGCTTTTTTATAAAGAGAAAAATCGATATTTTTATAGTACTCTTTTAAAAATTCAAATGGAGATTCTTGTTTGGTGTGTTTGATACCATTTGCATCAGTATAGATTGTTTGTTTATTTTTGTATTGGAGTCTTTCTCTTGCACCAACGATGATAAAACTGTAATTTCCTTCAGATTGTCCGGCACTTTCAAAAAGATATGTGATTTCATTTGGAAAGAGTTGTTTTATCTTTATATAAACAGCAATGGGTGAGAGTTGATCGAGTGTAAATTGTTTTGAGAAAATCATAAAGTTCCCTTATAACATAATCTACTCTCCCATAAAGGGAGAGGGAGGTTTGTGAGATTTATATCTCTACTAAAAAAGCACCTTTGATAACATTTCTTCGAATTGTTTTGAGTGCATCTTTAGCGTCTTTTCTTGTCTTGAATGGCCCAACTAAAACTTTATTAACTTTTTTCCCATTGACCACAACTGCACGGAATGTATAGTGAAATCCACTATCTGTGATAGATTTTAGGAATTTTTTATTTGGTTTATAGTGAGAAAAAGAACCAACTTGTACAAAGTGTTGTTTTGTGTGTGATTGTACTTTTTTCACCACAGGTTTTGGTTCTGGTTTTGCTTTGTGTACTTCTTTTGGTTGTTTGATGATAGGTTTTGATCGAACTATATGTTGTTGTGGGAGAGGTTCGATAGTTTCTACCTCTTTTGTTTCTTCTTTTAATTTTTGTGCAATACGATCTAAATCTTCATTTGAAGCAGGTTGTTCTTTTTCTACTTTAACATCTTCAAATAATGGTTCTTCTGCTAACTCTTCATTTGCTTTTGGAGCAGTTGGTAAAGTTGTTGTTTGAGTTTGAGTTGCTTGTGGTAAATTTTGATCATTTGATGTTAAGCTATTCATTAGTATAACTACAATGATAAGAATAACACCAAGGGTAGCAACTGCTAAAATAACTTTTTTACTATTGCTTCCCATACTATCTGATGTTAGTATGATATCGTTGAGTTTATTTTTTTCATCCATTATTTTTCCTTTTATTCTTGGTGTTTACATATGTTTTGACCAAGAAGCTCCCCGTTCTTTTGCATATACTTCATATGGTAATGTTAAAATGTTATATTCCATTGGTGCATCTGCATTTGGAAACATTCTCCATTGTTTTGGCTGTTTTGCCGCTAATTTCATAGAAATCATTTTACCAAGAGAGATAGCTTCTTGTAAAGTTGTATGCCCTTTATGGATATAAAGATGAAGATGTCCTTTTGTTTTTGTTTCATAAGCAGTAAAATTGATATAACCTTCTTCACGCAAAAGGAGTTGTGCTTTATGATAAAAACGTTCAGGGTCTCTTCCATTGTAATCAATGACAATATTTTCAACTTTATTTTGTTTGTTTACAAGAGAATGTGCAACAGTGATTTCACCTTTGAGGTGTTTGTTGATGATAGATTGAGTAAGAGGAGCTTCTATTTTTTCAAACTTATTGTAAAAGGTACGACCTTTATATGTTAATTTATTGACAACAGTATCTCTTTTAATCCAATAATGGTCTGTTATCATTTTTATTAATTTTAAATCCATTGGTGTCATAAACGAGCCTTTGTATCAAATAGTAGATAAAAAGTTTATCTACTATTTTGTATTTTTAATATGTTGGTTGATGATAGATAACAAATTTTTGTGCTAAAGTTTTTAATTCTTCTTTGATGCTTGCTTGAAGTTCAGTATTATTAATGTCATCTAAAACATCAGCTATTTTATTTGCGATAAATCTAAATTCATCTTCTTTCATACCACGACTTGTTAAAGCAGGGCTTCCGATACGGATACCAGATGTCACAAATGGGCTTCTTGTTTCGCCTGGTACTGTGTTTTTATTGACAGTGATACCAGCATTTCCAAGAGCAATATCTGCATCTTTTCCAGAAATATCAGTTCCAACAAATGAAACAAGCACTAAGTGGTTATCTGTACCGTTAGAAACAACATTATATCCACGTTCCATCAACACTTCTGCTAATACTTTTGCATTGAGTTTTACTTGTTTTGCATACTCTTTCCATTCAGGAGAAAGATTGTATTTAAAACCAACTGCTTTTGCAGCTATCACGTGAACAAGAGGTCCACCTTGAAGTGCTGGGAAAATTGCAGAATTGATTTTTTTAGCGATATCTTCATCATTTGTCATAATCATTCCACCACGAGGACCAGCAAGTGTTTTATGTGTAGTTGTTGTAACAACATCAGCATATGGAAATGGACTTGGATGCTCACCAGCTGCTACTAAACCAGCAATATGTGCGATATCAGCAAATAAGATAGCTCCAACTGCATCAGCAATTTCACGAAATTTTTTGAAATCAATCTCACGAGCATAAGCACTTGCACCACAAACAATGATTTTTGGTTGGACAATTTTTGCAATATCCATTACTCTATCATAATCGATGCGACCATCAAGCTCAACACCATAAGTAAAACTTGAGTAGTTTTTCCCAGAAAAAGAAACTTTTGAACCATGAGTTAAGTGACCACCATGGCTTAAGTCCATTCCAAGGAGTTTATCACCAGCTTTTAAAAGTGCCGCATAAACAGCACCATTTGCTTGGCTTCCAGAGTGTGGTTGAACATTAACATATTCACAACCAAAAAGTTGTTTTGCTCTATCAATAGCAAGTTGTTCTACTGCATCAGCATATTCACAACCACCATAGTAACGTTTTGCTGGATATCCTTCTGCATATTTATTTGTAAATACAGAACCCATAGCTTCCATAACTGCTGGAAGTGTAAAGTTTTCAGATGCAATCATTTCTAAATGATTTGTTTGTCTTTCTAACTCTTTTTCACAAAGATTAAAAACTTCTTCATCATATTCTTTTAAAAAACTCATACTAAAAAATTCCTCATAAATTTAATTGGTTGCATTATACATCAACTATAATAATATATCACTGAAGTAAAATAACTTTCCCATTTTTTACCATAATTTCTCCACTTAATTCTGCTTCAAAAGTTTGAGAAGGAAACTTTGTTACACACTCTTCATACGATGGATTGGTTTGGCAAAAAAGTGTAAAAGGGTCAGTAGGAGAGGGGAGTTGTTGGGGTGGTTGTAATACATTTTGTATAAAAAAATCAATATCATATATTGCTTTTGCTTGATTATTTTGTAAAAGAAGGTTTGTTCCACTGCTCTCACCCATCCTATGAGCAAATACATAGATATCTTTTTGCATCTTAAGAGCAAATTCAACACTTCTCATTGTTCCACTATCTATCTCTGCTTCAGCAACAACCAATACCTCTCCAAGTGCGACAACAAGTTCATTTCTCACGACAAAGCTCCACGGTTTTGCTAAAGAAGATGGCTCAAATTGACTTAAAAGTAATCCTTGATTTTCTATATCTGTGAGGAGGTTTTTGTTGATTTTTGGATATTTTATATCGATACCACATGGTAAAATGGCTATGGTATTTTTTGCACCAGCTCCACTATGGGCAGTGGCATCTATCCCCATAGCTCCACCACTCACTACACAAAATCCATATTTAGCAAGTTGAGAGCTAAGTTTTATGGTATTTTCTCTTGCATATTTGGTGGGTTTTCTACTCCCAACAATAGAGATTTTTCTTTTTGTAAGAAGTTCAAGGTTTCCACTATAAAAAAGTTGTTTTGGATACTTTTTCATAGAGTGGAGTTCTGCAATATCTTGGGTAATTTTTTGCATATTATCTTAACTGGTTGATTTGTACCATATCTAAATCTTTGAGGTATTTTTGTGCGTGTTTGAGCGTTTCTATGGTTGTTTTATGTGGATGACCAATAGCAATAGCATGTCCATATTTTTTTGCAATTCTAACTGCTTTTTTGAGTTGTTTTATGATATATGCAGGATCACTTTTATTATCTAAAAAGATATCACGTGCAATGTATTCATATCCAAAATTTTTCATCACTTTTGGTACTTTTGTTTTTGATGTAGTTCTGCTATCTATAAAATAGATATTATATTTTTTTAGTGCATAGATGAGTTTGTTCATCGCTCTTTCGTTGGCGGTAAATTTACTCCCTGTATGATTGTTGATATATCTTACTCTAGGAAAGAGTTTTTTAATCTCTTGAACTCTGTTTAAGATAGTTTGTTGAGAATCAGTGACTTTGAGTGTTATTTTTTCTGGTGATGAAAAATGGAGTGCTTCTAAAGGGAGATGAACCATATAAAAGCTCTCTTTTGATGCAAGGTAAGCAGAGTTTGGTCTTTGTTTGCTTGGTGGCAAAAAAGACATTGTCACAGGATAGTTAATGGTATGGATATTTTTTACTTGGCTTTTTGTAGCAACATCATCTATAATGATAGCAAGCTGAGGCTTTTGTGATACATTTTTTTTGATTAATTTGTGTGATGGAGGAGGTGGTGTTTTTGTTCCATCAATCTCGTGTTTTGCTGAGAGGTATTGTGGTTTTGGTGTTTGTAAAACCTCTTTTAATTTTTCTTGGATTGGTTTTTCTTTTTGTTGTATCTCTTTTTTTGGAGGAGGGGGTGTTGGGATAGTGGTTTTTGTATGTTTTGGTGTATCATCTTGATAAAAATAAGAATAAATAAGCAATAAACTACTTGCTAAAATAGCAATAATTCCGGTAATAATGATAAAATAATTAAAAATTTTTAATGTTGATATTGTCTTTTTTGGAGTTTTTTTTATTTTTCTTTTTTTATTTTTCTTTGCCATAGTACTTCATATCCAGTTCATAAAGTTTTAGGAGATTATAACAAAAAAATATTAATTTTGACATATTATTAAAATATTTATATAATTCATTTTTAAGTAAGAGAGCATGAAGTTATTTATGCTCTCTTACTTATAGGTGGAAAGTGATGATAATAAGAATTATATTTTTAAGTTTATTTGGTATTTTACTGAGTGGTTGTTTTGGAAGTTTTGGTGCTGTTCCTCATATTCGTCCAAAAGCTGGGTCTGATGTGGCATTGCATCATAAGATTCGTGCAAAAGTTGGAGATGTTATTTTAAATGCTTATAAATATACACAAACTCGAGGTATTAAAATTTTAGAGGATGTTGATAGTCGATTTATTTTAGGAAAAATTCATCTCAAAAAGGGTGATTTTTTAAAAGAATATATAGATAATGATACACAAGAGAGATATTTTTGTGGAAAAAATTATCAACCATTTGGGAAATCTAAAGCAGATAAAGAGTTATGTTTAGTTGATAATCTTGATGATGATATAGATAGTTTTGTAATCCTTTTTAAAAGAAAAGGAGAAAAACCATACTATCTTGGTCCATTTTCATTAGTACAAAAAATCTATCGACTTCGCCGTGGAAGATATACAGATATCAGATATAAATCAGCAAAAATTCGTATATATAAAGCTACAAGAGATAGGATAATCTATAAAGTATTAGAGCCATTAAGGTTTGATGATATAGATAATTAATTTTTATTTGAAATGATTTGAAGATTTGTATAAGTATTTTTTAGTATAATTTGCTGTTCCTTTCTCTTTGTATTA
>FPHP01000018.1_pt1 | contig 80537 bp, 93 predicted proteins | sample 1057371 | NCBI WGS metagenome assembly FPHP01 (sample SAMEA4473311, study PRJEB15554) | hydrothermal vent metagenome | biome: marine basaltic hydrothermal vent biome; feature: marine hydrothermal vent; material: water | place: Pacific Ocean | collected 2011-06-14/2011-07-23 | depth 1155 m
ATAAAACAATCATTAAATAAAATAGTATCAATAATTTTCTTTGTAAGACATTACTCACCTGCTCTTTTAAATAAATCCCAAAAAAAACACCAACCAAAGAAGCCAAACCAATAATCATTCCACTATAAAAATCAATAGAAGCATAATACAAATGAGAAATAAAACCAGCAACAGAAGAAAAAATCACAAAAAATAATCCAGCTGATATAGCTCGTTTTAATTCTATATGTAAAAAACCAACAAGCAAAGGTACCAAAATGATACTGCCACCAACCCCTATCATCATACTTATAGCTCCAATTGGAATACCAATTATAAATAAAACAAATGAAGAAACTTCTTTAGAAGAATTAGATTGATGAGTGTGAAAAAAAAGTCTCAATAATGCAAAAGTAGCAAAAAATAAAAAAATAATCTCTAAAGTCAAATGACTAAAATATTGTGTAAAAAAACCACTTAACAAAGCTCCTAAAAATCCACCTGCTCCAATAAAAGAAACTATTTTTAAATCAAGAGAACCCTTCTTTAAATTTAAATAACTCCCAAAAATGGAACTAAATGTCATTTGCACAACAGATATTCCAATGGCTGATTTTATCTCATATCCAAAAAATAACAATAAAGGAATTAAAATAGTCCCCCCACCTATTCCAAAAAAACCAGACAAAGTACCTACAAACATACCAAGTATTACAAGTTCTATCAAAAATATCCTTTTAAATTGCCATTTTTACCCAGCATCTTTTCCCATCAAATACAAGTCCAAATGCTAAAATATTGTTATATCCTCTTTTTTTTGCAAGTGAAATATATGCTTTTTCTTGAATTTGTTTCACTGCTTTTTGCAAAGCTTCTTCTTTTGTCTCTTCTTGAAATTTATTGATTTTTTTTAATTCCATCACAATAGCTGGTTTTGTTTTCTCTTTTTTATGAAGCAATACAATATCTACTCGTCCATATCCAGCTTCTGTATTTGAGATAATTTCATAACTATTTGATAAATTTGTCAATATTCCAAGTAAAAACATATGGTAACTATTTTCTGTTGTTGTATCATGATAGCTTACAACCTCCAAAAGTGCATAACTTAAAAGCTCTTCAAATCGCTCCAAATCTCCACTTGTTAAAGATTCTAATAAATCTTCTATACGATTATTATGAAAACTCTCTCTCACATATCCAGCTATCACTGTCTCAAAAATCATTTGACACTCAATGTTTGTTGGTATCATCAAACATTGTGTATATTTGACTCCATTGCTTTTTTGAATAATCTCTTTTTCTTTACATTTTAAATAACCACTAAAAAATAGCAAAGAGAATAGATTATCTTTTTGTTCTAACTCTTTATCTCTAAAGGTGATATTTTTATTGACTCTTACTTCTATTGGTTCATTTTTTATGAGTTTTTCTAAGTTTATTTGAAAATCTTTTGATTTGTTTATCAAATCATAAATAAAATCATTACTTGCTGTATTTGCCCAATAAGGTTCAAACTCTTTATTTTCTACAAAGTTTAAAATGCTCCAAGGATTAGTAATAATATCTTCCCCTATTAAATAACTATTGTACCAAGTTAAAGCTTCCTCTTTTAACTCTTTTTCCACATTATAATAATCAAGAAGTTTGATAGTCTCTTCTCTTGTAAATCCACAACTTGTACTTAAAGTTTTTTCTAAAATAGTGATAGTTTTTATATTGTTTAGTCCACTAAACATACTTTCACCACTTACTCGTAAAATCCCTGTAAGCAGTGCTTTTTTAATGTTGAGTTCATTGCCTTTAAACACAGCAGAGAGTAAATTTCTAAAAAAACTAATTGCTTCTTCATAATATCCTTCTAAGTACGAATGAATGATTGGAGAGTCATATTCATCTATTAAAACTATACATGGAGTTTGATAATGTGATGTTAGCACTTCTGTTAAAGCACATAAGGAATTTTCGTAATCTTGTTGAGAAGCTGTATTATGTAAAATATTTTCTAAACTCTCTGTATCAACATCTATGATAGAAAAATCTATTGTTTTTAATAATTTTTTTATTTCGTGTTTTATAACAATTTTTATTTTATGTAACATCCCTTCAAAATCATTCTCTTTCACATCTTTAAAAGTAAGTGATATGACAGGATATTTTCCAAAATGTTCTTTGAAAAAAGGAGTATCATAAATAAAAGTATCTTCAAAAAGATGTGCCTCTTTTTCTTGATTGGAAAAAAGATAATTGATAGTTGATAAAAAAAGTGTTTTTCCAAATCTTCTTGGACGTGGCATTAAAATAACATTATTGCTATATTCAAAAAACTCTATAATTTGTGGAGTTTTATCGACATAATAAGCATCTCGTTGTATAAAATCTTTAAAGTTTGAACTATCTGTTATTATCTTTTTCATCTTTTTCTCTACTTGGCAATTCTATGGTAAATACTGCACCATCTTTTTCATTTTTGACACTTAATTTTCCTTGACAATGTTCTTCTATGATTGTTTTACTCATATACAAACCAAGTCCTGTTCCATTGAGGCTTTTTGTTGAGAAGTATGGGTCAAATATTTTATCTATAATATCTTCTGGAATACCTCCACCATTATCATAGACTTTTAATCTATTTCCTTGTGTTATTATCTTAATATAAGGTTTTTCTACTTTTTTCTCTAAAAGGATATCTTCTGCATTTTTTATTAAATTTAAAAGTACTTGTTTGAGTTCATTGGCATAAGTTTGAAACACTTCTTGGCTCTCTTCTTCTATAATAACATCAATATTTTTATTTTTTAAAGAGGCTTCGACAATTTCAAGAGTTGTGTTGATGAGTTCGTGATATGTTATCTCTTTTTTCTCTTTGGTATTTTTAAAAAAATCTCTAAAATCATCAATCGTTTTACTTAAATGTTGTGTTAAGTCAGCTATCTTGTCTGCAATCTCTATTGTTGATTGTTTCTCTAACATATCCATTTGAGCTTTCATATTGAGAGTGATACTTGCTGCACTAATAGCACTAAGAGGTTGTCTCCATTGATGGGCTATCATTCCAAGCATCTCACCAAGTTGTGCCAAGCGAGATTGTTCTAATATTTGTCTATCTTTTTCTCTGTTTTTTTCTACCTCTTCTTCTATTCTTTTTTGTAAAGTTACATTAAATTGACGGATTTTTGCTGATTGTTCTTTAATGATTTTTGTTTTTTTCATCTCATAAAAAAGAAGAAGTAGCACAATAGATAAAACAAGCAAAGATAAGAAAATAAACGTTTTTGAAGATTGGATAAAAACATCTAAAATACTCTCTATATTTTTCTCTTCAGTCAAAGAAAAATCAATAGCCAAAATACCTTCTATCTTATTTTGTATCATTACAGGATAAAGATATGTCATCCAAAGTCCATCTGTGTCTTTATTTTGAAAAAATAAAGGCTGTTTTGTTTGATACACTTCTAACCATTTTTTCATTTTTAGCGGTATAAACTCCTCTAAAAAATCACTCTTATCCTCTTTTGCTCCATCAAGTAAAAATAAAAAACGCTTCTTATTTTTCTCTTTTGTCACAATATAGATATAACGATATTTTTTGGTCACAAAAAGTTCTAAATTTTGTTCTAATTTTTTTCTTAGTTTTTTATCATTTTGTAGTTTTGTTTTGAGAGATTGTAAAGGAGTAACCTCTTTTTGTAAATTATTGACAATATTTTGTGCTATGTTATCAATATATTCTTTATTTTTATCAAACAAAACTTCCCTAATAGAATGTTTTGTATGTTCAAACTGAGTAAAAACAACAAAAGCATACACAAACAACATTACAACAAAAATATAAAAAACATATATAACTTTTTTTGAGATAAAAATTTTATTCATCTTGGAACCTTTTGAGGTTTTGTGGTAAAACAAAATGGAATTGTTTTAATACCTTTGGATTAAAATGGATTTGCGGTCTTCCTTTTGTCCAATAAAAAGCACCAAAAGCATTTTTATATTTTTTATATGCTCTTTTTGTAGTTGCAAAAAGGGGTTTATTTTGACACAAAGGACTCAAATGCCCAAAATGGCTTCCAACTAAAAAATCCACATCTTCATTACAAGAATGACTCACATAAAACTTCTCACTCTTTTGAAGCCTTATAGCACTTTTACTATCAGCATACACAATAACAGGCACACTCTCAAACAACTCATTTGATAAAGTTTCATAAAGTTTTAATGTATAATCCTTTGCATAAAGTGTTATACTACACAACAAACACAAACATAGCATCTTCATTCAAATGTCCAATCAACACTTAGTGTTATCTCTCTATCAATTGGGGAAATTTTCAATGGTTGTTCTTGTGTAAAATTAGTAGGATTATATCGATAATATTCACTTACCCTTGCATCATCAAAAATATTATTTCCTTTTAAAGATATCACCATATCATCATCATAATAATAATGCAGTCCCAAAGAATAATTATAAAAATTTTCTTTTTCTACATTATCTCTATTATAAACAAGTTCATGAAAAAAATCGTATTTTTTATAACTATTTATCGTTCTTATGATAGCTTGATACTCTTTATATGTTCCCAAAAAGTATGGAGTATTTTTAATTTCCCTTACACTTCCTTTGAGAAAGATTTTGTTATCATCATAATGTTTTGTCCAACTTATATTCATACCAAGCATTTTTAAATTTTTATCATAATTAACAATTTTTCCACCATCTAATGGAAGATAATAATTTTCTCCATAAGTATAATCCACACTCCCTTCAAAACGATTTGAACCATTTTGATAAATGATATTTTCCACCACTGCATCTATCTTTTCAAGGTCATAATGTCTTAAAGGATTTGCCAAAAAAGTATAAGAACCTATCAAATAATTCTCCATCGCCACTTCAACATGAGAATAAAGTGTTTTAAAAGTCCAATTATCAGTTGTATAAGTATAAGAAGTTCGATACAACAAAAGATTATCATTTTGCACACTATCACTATTTGTTACTCTTTGAAATTCCACTCCCATATTAAAAATAGATTGTGATGAAGCAAAATATTGATTTTCAGCATAAAGTGTTGCGATATTTTGAATAGCAACTCCCCTACTTTTTGTCATATCCATACCATTGAGATTTGATTTATCCCATTTTGCATATTTTTCTCTATACTTTGTACCTACTAAAAGTTTATTTTTCTCTATCTTAAAATGATATTTTAACTCTGATGTTAAAACATAATCGTGTTCATACGATAAAGCCATCGCAATAGGAACTCCAGTAGGTTGTGGAGTAACATCATCATCCATATCTGATTTGGTATTTGTATAACTATAACTCAAAAGATACCCAAAATTATTGACTTTACCATCAACTCCAAGATGAAGATATTTTGCTTGTATTTTTGATGTTGTTGGAGTTGCATCGATACTTACATTGGCAAATCCATCCCTATCTTGTGTAAAAGCATTGAGCAAAATATTTGCATTTTGACTATGCAGTGTTGCAATCACAGCCCCTATATTTTTATCACGTGAAAGAGTTGTTTGAAAACTTTTATGTTTTTGCCTTTTATCATCTCCATACAATCCAAATGCAAAATAATTCCACTCATCATCTATCCAACCAGCATTATATCCATCAATATTCCAAGCCCCATACGACCCAGCGGAGAGTTTTACATTAGAACCTTCATCTTTTTCAATACTTTTTGAATAGAGTTTAATCAAAACGATGGTTGATTCTGTGGCATATTCATATGTTGGTGCTTGTGTATAAATCTCTATATGATCCACCCAATCAATATCACTATCCCCCATCAAAAACAAACCACTTCCATACAATCCAGATGTTATCTCTTGATTATCAATAAAAAGACGAATAGACTGTGAAACAAAAGGTTGATTAGAATTAAAACCAAGAGGGTCAGAGAGTCCATATCGATTTTCATCATATCCAAAAGGATACAATGTTTTTAAAATCTGTTTGAGATTTGTAATTTGCATCTTTTGCAAATCATTTCTTGTCCAAACAACACAAACACCACTATTTGCTAATTTTGTTTTTTCTGATAAATCTGTCTTTTGTGCAATAGCATCTAAAAGTGTATCAATATCTTCACCAGCAAACAGAGATATTCCAAACATTCCAAGAAGCAATGTTTTTTTTATCATTTTATCCTCTTTTTTTCAAAAAGATATAAGTCACATCATCTTCTTGAATTCCTATACTATCAAGCCTTTTTTCTTCAAGTTCTTTAATATTTACCACTTCATAAAAATCTTTTGAGAGTTTTGTTCCATAAAAACTTGAACCATCTTTTAAACTATTTTCATTGAGTCCATCACTAAAAAAGAGAAGTTTATCTATATTTTCTGTTTTGATTTTTGTTGTATTTATTTTTGTTGTATAACTTGCAAGTGGTGGATTATTTGAGCGAAGTTTTAAAACCTCATCACTCCCTTTTTCTACATACAGCATCGCTGGCATAGAAAACATTGCATACTCCATCACACCCTCTTCACACAATAAAAAAGTAGCAGAAACCACTTCATCTTCTAAAAGGTTCCTCCCTATAAAACTCACAAGATTTTCTACCATATTTGTAAGTGAAGATGTTTGTTTTGTATCTACTAAATAATTCATATAAGCACAACACATCATAGCAGTCACAGAAGCAGAAATCCCTTTTCCCATCCCATCAATAATAAAATAAAGTGACTTTTCATCAGAGAGTTTTCTAAGAGAATAACTATCTCCACTTAAAATATCTCGTGGTTTAAACAAATACTCACACACAAAATCCCCAACACACTTCTCTTCTATAAAATCATTTTTGATAATAGTTGTCTCTTTTTGATATGTTAAATTTTCTTGATAAGCACTATATTCTATCTGTCTTGCTTGTTCTTTGAGTAAAAGTCGCTCTGCGACAACTGATTTTGCAACAAAACTAAGTGTCTCAAACATCGATTTTGTAGCAAGTGGTTTTTTGATAAAACTTGTTACATGAATATCAATAGCCTCACGCAAAATCTCAAGATTTTCCAAAGCTGTTACCATAATAATAGGGATTGTTTTATCTTTTTGACGTATTTTATTACTCATCTCAAGCCCTGTCATACGGGGCATTGATTGGTCAGTTAAGATGATGTCTATCTCCTCTTTTTCAAAACATTCATATCCATCAACTCCATCTTGGGCAAGATAAACCTCTTTAAAAATGAGAGAAAACATCTCCTTATACATCAAACGAACATTTTCTTCATCTTCAACACATAAAATTGTCAGTGTTTTATATATTTCTAAATTTTCTAACATACTGCATCTTTTAATATAATGGTGAATTTTGCACCATCTTGAATATTTTTTACTTCAATAATTCCACCAATAGTTTCTGTGAGTAATTTTTTACTCATATACAGCCCAAGTCCTGTTCCCTTGCCTTGTTCTTTTGTTGTAAAGTATGGGTCAAAAACTCTCCCTATGACATCTTTTGGAATCCCTCCAGCATTATCAACAACCTCTATCACACAATCTTTTTTTCGAACAAAACTTATCACTTTTATCTCTTTATTTGGTATCTCTTTTGTATCAAAAGCATCTCTTGCATTAGAAAAAAGATTTAATAAAATATGCTCTAAATCTTTACTAAAAGTAAGAATTTCAAAATCATCTTCTACTTCACTAACAAAATTGATATTATGATTTTTTAATTGTGCACCCATCATACGTAAAATATCATCGAGAATATCCTGAAGTTTCACACGAACCTTCTCATCAGTTGGCTTGGTAAAGTTCATAAAATCATTAATCGTTTTAGACATATCTTGTGTGGTTTGTTCTATAAACTCCATCGTCTTTACAATCTCTTCTTCATTAATTATCCCAAGTTGTGCTTGCATAGAAAGTTTAATAGAAGCTGCACTAATGGCATTTAAAGGCTGTCTCCATTGATGGGCTATCATATTGACCATCTCTCCCATTTGCACAAGTTTTGCCTCTTGAGAGCTTATAATATCACGCTGTCTTAATTCACTCATTGCTATTAAATCTTTTGAAGTTTGATTTAAAATATTTGTGAGTGCCTCACGAGTAATATTTTTATTTTCTTTTTTTTGATTTTCTGATTTGTTTACTCTTTTTATCACATCAGATTCACTAAGAGCAACTGCTGTAAGGGTTTGATTGAGGAGTTCTGGTTTTTTATCGGTATAAAACTCTCCATAAGTGAAAAAACCACTTGTTGGGGCTAAATGTGTAAAAGGAGCTATCTCATACTCAATAAACTCTGGTAAAAAACGGCGTCTTGCCATACACGAATAGATAAAAAAACTCTCCACAACAAGTTCACTACTTCTAATAGGACTACTTACTATCTCCTCTTTACTTCCAACACCAAGATAAACCTCTGCACCCTCTTCTATATTTCCAGCAAAACTCAAACTCCCATCTAAATGTTTTTCCAAAACCGCCCTTGCAATCTCTACACCATCTTTTTTCATCACAAGTGGAAACTCTATCCCAATAGAAGGAAGCAATTTTGCAATACCTTTGCCAAGATATTTTGCATAAAAATCAACTGCACTCATATCATCTATTAAAAAAACTCTGTTTTTTCTTGAAGATGTTATTTTGTGTGCAATTCCTATACTCTTCCACCCAAAACTATACAAACTCTTCACCTGTAAAACATCTGAAAAAAGTGCAACCCCAACTGCTCCACTATGATAAAGTTTATCTCCTATGGCTATGGTTGTTTTTTGTAAATTTCCATTATCCCCTGCAAGCCCACCTGCTACTTTGATAGAAGGGGCAACAGAAGCAATCCCATTGAGATATTCCTCTCCATTTATAGCAATGCCATCTGCAAAAGTAAGAAGAAGTTTTATATCTTTTTTCATAAGCTGATGAGCCATTGTTGAACCATCACAAAAACTCTCTTTTGTATCAACATAAAATGCTTCCAATGTTGTATGCTCAAATAATGATATAGAGATAATGCTATTTTGTGTTGTTACTTTATCATGAAAAATCTCCCCATCTGTTGAAGCTCCGATAATAATAGCATTTGGAAATTGTAATGTTAAAAATGAAAGAATTTCTTGAAATTTTTCATCTCCCTCTCCACAAAAAACCTGTATTAAAACAGATAAAGCATTGTATATTTTCTCTTTTTGTTCTTGAGGTATTGATGTTGTAACACTCTCACCAATTTTATAAATATAACTCTTCATCTTCTTTCCTTAAAATGTATCTACAATCTCTCTTTGTGGTTGTGCAAAATAATACCCTTGAGAATATTCAATCCCAAGTTCTTCTACCTTTTTTTGCACCGCTTCATTATGCACAAATTCAGCAATCACTTCAGCCCCAATACTTTTTGAAAAGGTTGTAATTGTTTTGACAATCGAATAGCTTTTTTCATCTTCTGCCATATTTTTAATAAAACTACCATCTATCTTGATAAAATCAACACTCATAGAGTTCACCCGCTCAAAGTTAGAATTTTGTGCCCCAAAATCATCAATAGCAATGCTAAATCCCATTTTTTGAAGTTGTTTTAACTGTATGAGTGAATGCTCTACCCCTGTTGTACTAATCCCTTCTAACACCTCTAAAATAACACGTGATGGGTTGATATTATATTCTGCTAATTTTGTAGTAAAATAATCACATAAATAATTATCATTTAAATCAATTTCTGTGATATTGATAGAAAATGAATAGTCATTCTTTGCAAAAGCTTGAAATGATTTATCTATCATTATCTTTGTAATCTCTGGTAAAACACCTATCATTTGAGCGATATTGATAAAATGAAATGGAGAATACACTTTATCTTCACTCACAATTCTTGCTAAACACTCAAATTTATGGATTGTTTTTGTTCTATTATCAACAATAGGCTGAAAATAAGGGATAACATCACCTAAATCTATTGCTTCACGTATGATTGGACTAAATTCATGAATTTGTCGTTGTAATTTTTCAATCGTTAAATTGTCATTATAAAATTTAATACGATTTTTTCCTTCATTTTTTGCCTCTTTTAATGCAACGTGTGCTTTTTTTAAGACATCATCTTTTCCACTTGCAACAGCAATAGTCACTGTTCCTTTAAGCTCATTTCCATCTTCTAATTTTAATGTTGCACTTGCTATTTTTGCTTGTAAATCAGTTAAATAGATTTGAAGTTTTTCATCACTTATCACATCACTTACAATGGCAAATTCATCTCCACCAAGATAAAAAAGCTGTGTATTATCTAACATATTTTGCGATAGAAGTGTTGCTACAAATTGAATCACTTTATTCCCATTTTCATATCCATAAATGGTATTGATACTATCAAAATTATCAATATTTATCACAATAAGTATTTTTTCTTCTTCTAACTCTTCTAAATAAGTATTGAGTGCAAAACGGTTTTGTAAACCTGTAAGTTTATTTGTCACAGCTTGTTTTTGAATAATTTGTGTTTTTTTAGCAATCTCTTGTTCTAAATTTTCTTGATAATATTGTGCCATTTTCATTGCATTAATAGCATCTGAGAGTTTTTTAATATTTAAAACTATCTTATCTAATTCTATTGGTTTTAAAATAAACCCTTCAACCCCAAGTTCTATTGCTTTAAAAAGATAATCTGCTGTATTATATGCAGAAATAATAACTACTCTTTGATAGATATCTATCTCTTTAATGCGACGAGTTAATTCAAGTCCATCCATACGTGGCATACTAATATCGGTAAATACAATGTCATATTCATTATTTTGATATTTTTGCCATCCATCTTCACCATCAAATGCCGCATCAATATGCTCAAAAAACATCCCCAAAATCATCATCGTTTGAGAACGAACACTCTCTTCATCTTCTACATATAAAACTCGAATATCTTTTGTTTGTTTTGCTAATTCTTTAATATCAATCATCTAATATCTCCCCCCCCCGACAGGTGGTGTGTTAAAATCTAAAATAAATTTTGAACCCTCTTGTGTTCTTTCATACTTTAAATCACCTTTAAAATGTTCATTCATAATTTTTTTACTCATATAAAGTCCAAGTCCCGTTCCTTTACCTGCTTCTTTTGTTGTAAAATAAGGCTCAAAGATTTTATCAAGAATATCATCATTAATCCCTCCTGCATTATCAATCACTTCTATTGTTTTATTTGTTGTCACTATGATATTTACCATTTTTTCTTTTTGTTCATATCGCTCCATCAAAGCATCTTTTGCATTAGCAACAAGATTTAAAAGGATTTGTTCTAACATATTTTGATTGCCATAAACAATAAGCTTTGTTTCCTCTTTATAAACAAGTTTTATCCCCCTTGTTGCAAGTTCATTATAAAAAATATCTCTTATGCTTTGTATCGCTTTATGCACATCAAATTCTATGGAATCTGTTTGCGTGTTTTTTGCATAGTTCATAAAAGTATCAATCACTTTTGACATCTTTTGACACTCATCTTGGATAAAATGTTGTGTTTGGATAAAATCCTCTTTTTCAAGCATATCCATCTCATATTTCATAGTTGTTTGGATACTTGCAGCACTAATAGCATTTAGAGGTTGTCTCCATTGATGGGCTATCATAGAGACCATCTCCCCCATTTGTGCCATTTTTGCTTGTTGCATAATAAAAAAATCTTTCTCTTTGGCTTCTGCTTCTAATCTTTTTATCTCACGCAAATCTACCAAAATGCCAATATGCACTGGTTCGTGATTGATAATGCCAAAATATCCATAAATAAAAACAGGAATACTCACTTCACCATAATAGATATTTACTTCATAAGAGAGATTATTGTTTGTTTGAATATGATTGAGTGTTTTTTCATAATCTTTTTTATCTAAAAAATCTCGTATCATAAACCTATTTGATGCAAAATCTTTAATATGTAAATCATCTAAGAGGGATTGGCTCATAAATTGAAGCTCCCCTGAAATTTTTGCCACAGTAAAATACACTCCCTTGACATTAGAGAGAATCTTCATAAAATTCATATTTTCTTGATAAATTGTTATATCATGAAATGCAACCAAGTACTCATCATTATCTATTTGTTTTCCACTTACTTGAAAAAGGGTATTGACTTTATCTTTATTTTTCATCACAACTAAAAAATCTTTGTGAGGGTTTTCTTTTAAAATATCTATCCAATTTTTCCCATTATCATAAGAAGGTTGTAAATAATTCTCCCCCTCCATTGGCTCAAAAAGCTCACAAATACAATGATGTCTTTGTTTAAACTCTTCAAAATTTTTATAAGCAGAAAATCGAAAAAATGCTTCATTAATATATCTTAGGCGATTTCCAGTTGTAGAGATAACAATGATATTTTCTAAAGAATCTAAAACAAGATTGAGTTTTTTATTTGCTTTTTCCTCTTTTTCTTTTTCCTCTATAAGAGAATGGATATATCCTTCATCAATATATAAGCCACATTTTAACTCTTTGAGTTCATCTATCACTTTTTGGATATATTGTTTTTGGATTAAAGAACCATGTTGAGGAGCGATGAGAGATAAGTCTAACTTGCTTATTTTATTAAGTGAATAATTTAAAATATCTTGTGATGGCATATAATTTTCATGAAAAAGTTTTATCTCATCAAAATAATTTTCATTTGCATAAAAATGCCAACTCTCCTCAAGTCCACCAAAAATATCACTACTAAAAAGAACTTTTCTATCTCTTAAATATGTCACAAAAGCACCGGGTGCATGGGCATAAGGTGTGGTTAAAAAATCAAAATCAAAACTTTTAGTTTTTAATTTAAAATTATGCTCTTCAATGACATAAAATTTAGATTTTAAACCATAATGTTTCAAAAGTGCAAAATTTCTTGAATGAGATACTATTTGTAAATCTTCTCTTTGTATCACTGCTTCAAATGCTGGCATATTAGCACAAACATCTGGGTCTTGATGATGGGCTATGAGATATTTGATATTTTTTAATGGTATAACACTCTCTATCTTTTGTTTTACTGCTTCAAATTCAAGCATAGAACCAGAATCTATCAAAACAGATTCCTCTCCATCTACTACTAAATAAGTATGACACTGAAAAGTATCATTTTCCATATACACACCTACCCAATACACATCTTTGGCTATGGGTATTGCTTTTGTATAATCTTCCATTTTTTTACCTTTTGGCCTTTTTAGCTCTTTTATGTTCATACATCCTTTCATCTGCTAATGAAAGTAACTCTTTAAATGTCTGTGTTTCTGTGGGTGCAATAGCACAACCATAAGAAGCAGAAATACTAAAATCTTTTAAACGCTCCTCTATCCTTGCTACCATTTTATCTAAAATATCTCGAATAAATGCCTCATCATATTGATGTTCTTCTAAAAAAATAATAAACTCATCACCACCATACCTCACAACAACATCATATTTTCGAAATGAATCTTGAAAAATTTTACTCACCTCTTTTAAAACTCTATCTCCATCTTCATGCCCAAAAGTATCATTGACATATTTAAAATTATCCAAATCGATAAAAATTAAAATCAACTTTATATTATGTCTTTTCATTCTATCAAGTGCTTGAGATACATAATCTTGGAGATATTGACGGTTATAAAGTCCTGTGAGTGGGTCTCTTGTTGCAAGGTCATAGGTTTGTTTGAGCATCTGTTCTTGTTTTAAAATAAAATAATCATACTTTTTTGTAACCTCTTCAAGCATATTTTGAAGAAGTTTTATCTTTATCTCTTGTCTCATAGTTCCCTCATTATAGTAATGAGTGAAGTCTCATTATGAAATGTCAATCGTTTATGTGCTTTATCAAATCCTATCTCCCCAAAAGTAAAAAAACCAAAAAGATTTGTTTGAAAAATATCTCGATAAGTTTGAAGTTCTTGTTCTTGATGTTCTTCAAGGACATATTGTCTTGCAATACACGAAAAATTAAAAGCAATCTCTGGTTCTCTTACCATATGGATAATCTCCCTTGCAATACGGGTATCTTCTTTTAAAAGATCATCATAAGTAGCAAAAGAGAGTTTAAAAAAATCTCCCTCTTGTATAGGTCCAAAAAGTTCTATATATTTATCATCAAGATGGGCTATGGTTCGAAGATGTTCTATACATCCTCTCTCTTTATGAAAGATAGCAAAAGGAAGATACCAAAGATAGCGTACATCTGTTGTTCCAACATTTTCTAACATTTTTGAGGCCATATAAGAAGCACTCTTTCCATCATCTATATCATATAACTTATTTCCATGTGCTTTTGTTACTTCATAAGTAATCCCATATGGTTTAAAACCAAACGAAACACCAGTACTATATGCTACATTTTCAAAACTAATAATCACAAATCCATTTTTGATAATCTTATCATCAAAAAACTGATAGGTTAAAACCTCTGGTGCATCTAAATTGCCACTTGAGATACCCCCAACAATATTATTCAAAGATGTATAGTTAAGTTTTTGTGCTATTTGCTCTATAAAAGCAGAGATAGCTCCACCACACAACCCCCCAATAAAAATATGAAATTTATCACTATTATTATTAAGATAATGTGCTGTTTGATTTAGTGCATTTTGAGATGTTATATCTTCTATATAAAAAGAGGAAATTTTTCCCTTTTTTTCAAATTGAATACTCAAAAGAGTTATCCCTTCTCCTGGAATTTTAACATTAAAAAAACTATCTACTGCATGAAATGCCAAAAAATTTTTTGTATGAAAAATTTGAAAAATAGTATCATTTACTTTTGTAATATCACAATCTGGACTCAAAGCAAAAAAGAAAAAATCAGCCTCTTCAAAATCTTGTAAAAAATCATCATATAATTGCTGTATAGATGCTTCTAAAGAGGATAAAGAAGCACTATATATTTTTGTTTTCATATTTTTCTCCTTAGAGTTTAAATTTCTCTAACTCTCCATTTAATTCTTGCATATTTTTTGTCAAATTTGTTGCAATATCACTTACATCAATACGGATAGTATTTGTTTTTTTGGTAATTGCAATTACCTCTTCCATAAAAGCTATCAACTCTTTAATTTTTGTTGTCATATAAACACTTTGATACATTACATCTTTTGAACGCTCTTCTGTTATACCAAGTTTATCTTTTGTTGTATTTGCCAATACAATAAGATTTTGCGCAGCATTTGATATCATAGACATATTATCTACTGTTGTTTGAGAATTAGAAGATATCTCGCTTACACTTTGTGTAATCATATTGGTACTTGTATTAATCTCAAGTAGTGATTTTTGTGTTCTCTCAGCAAGTTTTCTCACCTCATCAGCAACCACAGCAAACCCTCTTCCGTGTTCTCCAGCACGTGCCGCTTCAATTGCGGCATTTAAAGCTAAAAGATTTGTCTGTTCTGCAATATCTGCTATAACACTTAAAATCTCTTTGATACTTTGTGTTTGTTCTGTTAATTCTGTCACTTTATCATTTAATTCTGTTTGGTCTTGTGAACTACTCTCAATACTATCTACCACACTGTGTAGTTTTGTTGCAAAAGCATCTAAAACATCTGAAGTTGCATCTAAATCTTCTGAAACAGTAACTGCTGATTCTTCAATAGAATCAAGTTTATGCCCCATCTCCACAACAATAGTATCAATAGAATGAATATGTCTTTCCTCTTCTTGAGAATTTTGTAAAAGAAGTTCTAAAATATCATCTAATTTTTTATTATCTTGCGACACTTCACTTGATACTTCTTGTGCATTTTGAAGTGTCTCTTTAAAAGCACTTATCATTGTATAAAGAGCCAAAGAGATTTGTGAAATCTCATCTTTTCCTTTTACCATAACATCACATGAAAGGTCAAGTTTTTGAGAAACACACTCTATTTTTTGAAGTGACTCAGAAACACTTTTTTGGATACTTCTACTAATACTCACAATAACAACTATCAAAAGGATAGAAGCTAAAACATCTAAAAGCAGTAAAATATTAACTTTTTGTATTTGTTTTTGTAAAACTTTTTGTAAGATTTTTTGATTATAGATTGCTAAAGCATCATCTACTTTTTTTAAAAGATTGATTTTTTTTGTGATTGTTTTAAACCAGTACTCACTATTTATCCCAAAGCCTCCTGTTGTAGCGTGTTTAATAGCAATATTTCTCATTCTATTGACTTCATCAACAACAGGTGATTTCATATAACGGATATAAAGCTCTTTTGCATCTTTATCAGCAACAGCTAAAAATGCCTGTGTATAAGAGTTTTGTGCCGAAACAAGACTGATAAATTTTACAAACATCCCATTTATAAATCTATCTTTAGAAAATGTCCCACTAAGCACCGCTCGCTCAATCCCAGCTCGCTCTTTTGCATTTAAAAAATCATAATACGCAACAAGTCCACGAACCAATGTTGGATTTTCTGCTATTTTAATAGATAATGCAACAATATCTAACATCATTTTATTGGTTTGTGTATAATACTTAATGGCCTCTTTCATAGAAACTTCCAAATGGCTTACTCGCTCTCTCATCTTTGCCATTTTTAAAAGGTTATTGTTAAGTCTTTGTATCCCTGCTTCTAATTCTTTTGAGAGGTGTAACTTTTGAATTTTATGAGCATAATCTAAATACTCTTTATATCTTTTATCTGTCAATTTTCTTTGATTTGGAAGAATTTGGACAAATTTTTTCCCAGATGAGCCAATAAATCCAGCTGTTGCACCCCTCTCTTTTTGTGTTTCGTGGATAAGCAAACTAATCTTTTGTGAAAGGATATTGAGTTTTTCTAAAACAACACCATTCTTTTTATTTTGATAACTCTCATAAAGAGTAAAAGATATCACCACAAAAGCAAATCCAATAATCAATGCTAAAATAATATTTAATTTTAATTTAATACTCATACTTATCCTTTTTAATTTGTTTTAAACTCATCAAGCTTTGATTGTAAATCATCACTATTTTGTTTTAGTTCTGCTCCAATAACATCAAGTTTTTCTGAAATATCTTTTGTGTGTTGTGTTGATTTAAGTGTTTCATCCATCATCTCAAATAATGACTTGATTTTAAATCCAATTAAAACTGTTTTTTCTGATGATTTTAATGAAGCCTCTTTTGTTTTTTGTGTTGCTTCTTTTGAGTTTTCTAAAATATCTACCATTGTGGTTGTTTTATCATTAAGATGTAAAATTTCATCACTATTTTTATCCATCTCTGCTGAAATCTCTTGAACATTTTGCACAACTACCATCACAGTTGCATCAATTTCTCCAACACTTTTTTGTGTTTTTTCAGCAAGTTTTCTCACCTCATCAGCAACCACAGCAAATCCCCTTCCGTGTTCTCCAGCACGTGCGGCTTCAATCGCGGCATTTAGAGCTAAAAGATTTGTTTGGTCTGCAATATCTTTAATGATATTTAAAATAGATTTAATCTCATCAGTTTGAGAAACCAAAGAGCTTACTCTCTCTGCAAGTTCATCTGTTTTTTGACTATCATCATTAATCATCTCAATAACAAGATTACTTATCTCTTCTAATTTCATCAACACTTCATAACTTGCATGGACATCTTGTGAAGTTTTATTTGCTAACTCTTCTGAGATATCAAGATCATTTTTAGCTTCGCTTATGAGTACATTTGACTTATTAACTGCTTTTAATTGCTCAAAAGAAGCCTCTTTTAAAAATTCAGAGTCATCTAACATCGAAATACTAAGTGCTTTATTTTGTTGTGCAACCTCTTTTGCTTGAGATACAACAACTTCTATGGTTTGAATAAAATTATTGATATAAAAACTCACTTCACCAAGTTCATCATAAGATTGAATTGGTAAGCGTTTTGTTAAATCCCCATTTCCACTTGAAAGATCATACGCCACATCACGTAAATTTTGGATTGGTTTTTTAATGATAGTATTAATCACAAAAAGAAGTAACAATAAAACAATAATATTTATAATCACAACCACTGCTAATTGCTCATATACAGATGTTAAAGATGTATCAATAGCCTTCTCTACTAATGAGCGTTTTTCCCCAACAACACAATACCCTATCGTTTGTCCTTGAAAATCTTTTAAAGGAATAGTTCTTATAAAATAATCTTGTGTTTCTGTCCCATTTTTAATCATATCAAGAGAACTATTTTGAAGTTGAGAAACAAGAGTATCATCAATAGTATTTTTTCTTTGTGTTACAATCATACCAGCAACTCTGCTTACTTGTTTATTTTTATAAAATGTAGCGATATCTTCATACGATTTATCAAGTAAAATAAGTACAGATGCGTGAATTGCTTTTTTTGCATCTTTGATGATTGAATTATACCCTTGCATAAATTCTAAAGAACCTATATATTTGTTATCTTTAAAAATTGGAGCAAGCCCTCGAAATGTTGGTCCAGCACGACCAACTTCAATGGCAGTAAGAGGTTTGTGTGTTTGTTTGACAGCAACAATAGTTTTTCGAAATCCACTTAAATCATCTCCGTTTTTTGTTGGTTTCCAAACCCGTAAAAAACTATGAACATTTTTATCGTGAATATGAATTTTGATATTTTTAAACTTTGTTCCTGTTTTTAAACTTTGAAGATATTGTCTTGCTTCTTTTAAAGCCATTTTTCTATCATTTGTATAAAGTGCTTCTCCTATAACAGGGTCTTTTGCAAGCATAATTGCCCCGACACCACTTACAGCAAATTTTTCTGAGAGTTTATTATTTATATAGTTTTGTATTGTATGGGTCTCTTTTTGATAAACATCTTCTTTAACATTTTGAACATTTACATAAGAAAACCAAGCTATTGCACCAAGTCCAATACCCATAGAAACAAGAAGTGGAACATAAATTTTTTTTGATATTGAACTTTTTTTAATAAATTGCTCCATCTTCTTACCTTATTAAAAATGTTTGGTCTAAACTAAGGTCTTTTAAAAGATTTTTTAGTTCATCTTTTGCTTCACTAATTACTATTTTTTTTCCATCTTTATTGGCAAGTTTTGCTAAAAATCCAATTAAAGCAGATGGCATAACAAAAGCATCTTTTATAATAAACTCTATACTATCAACTTGAGCATTTGATGCTATTATATCTTTAATTTGCATCACCTCATTTATCCCTGTGATATGTCCTTCTATCACTAAAGTGATACTTACTGCATTCATTCGTGTATCAATTTTCATAAAAATCCCTTTTTTTATCAGAAGTATACAAAAAAAAACAATAAAATAAAGTTTAAAACACTATTTTAAAAGTAGAACCAACATTTTCTTTACTTGTTATTTTTAATTGAAATCTATGAAGTTCTAAGATATTATTGACAATAAAAAGTCCAAGTCCTAAAGAATTATTCCAACTATTTTCGTGCACTCTATAAAATTTATTGGTAATTTTTTCAATATCTTTTTGACTAATCCCTATGCCACTATCTTGTATCTCTATACTATTTTTAGTAATAGTAACAATCACGTCATCTTCTGAGTATTTGCATCCATTTTCAATTAAATTGGAAAGAACAACTCCCATTAATGCTCTATCTGCTTTGAGCATAACATCTTTTTTCCCTTTGATAAGGATTTTTCTTTTTGGATAATTAATCTCTATATTTTCAACACTATCTTTAACAACTTCATAGAGATTAATTGTTGAAAAAGAGAGAGATTGTTTTTTACTCTCTAACTTAATAGAGAGTCGTAATGTATCGATAAGTTCATTGAGTTTTACTCCATTTTTATAAATTTTTTTCAAAAATTTTATACGGATATTTTCATTGAGATTTTTATCTTCTAAAAGAGTTTGACAATATCCATTGATAATTGCAATAGGGTTTTTAAACTCGTGTGAAATGGCAGAGATAATGTCATCTTTTTGCCTATTTAAAAGCTGTAATTTTGCTGTATATTTTGATTTTTGTTTCTCTTTTTTATCAAGAATTTGTGCTACTTTTGTTAAAAGTTTTGTAATTTGTAAAAATTCTGTTGAAAAATTAGAATAGATATAGGTATTTTTTTCTTTTTTTGTGAGTGCTGTTAAAAAAGTAACAATTTTAATTGTCTCTTTTTCTATCTCTTTTCCAATTTTATACATAATAAAAAATATCCCTAAAAAAAACAAAACTAAAACACTAAAAATTTTTAAACTCAACAATAAAATCTGTTTATCAATTTTTTTAATCTCTTTTGAGAGTCTTATGTAAAGAAAACTTCCTTGATATGGATATCGTTTTGCAATATAAAGATAGTCTTTATCAAGTAAAAAAGAGTGTCGTATTTTCATACCAAAAGGCTCTTTATTTGCCTGAACAATTTCATCTTGATATTTATAGTTAATATGTTTGTTCTTTTGTTGGTGTGATTCTACTAAGATAGTTCCATCTGCTTTTATAATTGTGAGACGAAGATGAAGATTTTTTTTTAACTTTTGTGCAAGATATGCTAAATCTTTTTGATTTGAGAGTTGATAGGAGATGATTTCAATATTATTTAAAAGAAGATTTTGGGTTTGTTGGAGGTAGGATTCTTTACTCCAATAATACACCAATCCACCAATAATAAAAAGGAAAAGAAAAAAAAGAAAAAAAATCTTTTTTAAAATGATTTGATGCAATCTTAACAAAAGATATACCCTTCACCACGCACTGCTTGAATATAATCTTTTTCTCCTGTTGGATCGATATGTTCTTTGAGTCTTTTTATAGCGACATTTACTGTTTTTGGTTTTGTATTGATGCTATCTTTCCATACTTTTTCAAGTAAAACATCACGTGATAATAAAATATTTGGATTTTTTATAAATTCTAAAAGTAAATCGTGTTCAAGATGGGTGAGTTTGATTGCTTTATTGTTTATATAAAAAGTTTTATTTTCACTTTTATATATAATATCTTTATATTTTAATGTTTGTTGCTCTTTTTGTGTTCGTCTTAAAAGTGCTTTGACACGTGCAAGGAGTTCATTAATATTAAAAGGTTTTGTAATATAATCATCTCCACCACTCTCTAAGCCTTTGATGATATCTTCTGGAGAATCTTTTGCACTTATATAAATAACTGGTTGATTATATCCTTCTTGACGAAGTTTTGTCACAAACTGTGTCCCTTCAACTGAAGGGAGATTTCTATCCATTAAGATAAGCGAGATATTTTCTTCATCTAAAATATCTCTTACATTTGAGGTATCTACACAACTAATAACATCATACCCCTCTTTTAAGAGGGTGTATTCCATCAAATCTAAAATATCCTCTTCATCTTCTACTATCATTATCATTGCATTCATAAATTATCACCTCTTGCAACAAAATGATACATAAAGCTATGTTAAAGTTTAATTATGAAAATTTCCACCCACTTTTGCATAAACTAAAAGGTTTGCTATACTAATAGCACGTGAAGCTATTTTTGAGCCTTTTCTTAATGCTTTTAACATTTTATGATATTTTTCAAAATTATTTGCTTGATTTGCTTGAGTTAAAAGATTTCGCTCCACCATCTCATACAAATCTTCTGTTTTATTTTCCTCTATAAGCACTTCATTATACACTTCTCTAATCTCATCTTCATCATCAACTTCAAACATTGCCATAGAAGTTTTAATAGCATTAAGTGTTGCTCTTTGCATAGGCAAAGCATATTCATTAATTGTTTCCGTATCTACATCTTTACAAACTTTTGTAAAACCTCTAATAAAACTACGTGTATTTGAAGAAGCTCTTGCAAGCTCATTAGTAATTTTTAGATAGGCAATAACAGTTCTTAAATCTCTTGCTTCTGGTGTATAAAGTGCTAAAACTTTAATAATATCATTATCAATACTATCTGTTTTTGAGCTAATATTTTTAATTTGTGCTTTTGATTCTTCAAATTTTTGTGTATCACACTGCTCAATCGCATCAACTAAAAGCTCATTAGCCTTAACTAAACCTTCACCAACATTGATAACTTTATTTTGAATCTCTTCTAAACTTTCTTGAAATTTTGTGCTTACCATATTTTTTCCTTTTTATCCAAAACGACCTGTAATATAATCTTCTGTTCTTTTTTCTTTAGGATTTAAAAAGATTGTTTCTGTTTTATCATACTCTATCAAATCACCCATATACATAAAAGCAGTATAATCACTAATACGTGATGCTTGTTGCATATTGTGTGTCACAATTGCAATACTTACCTCTTTTTTTAACTCAACAACAAGTTCCTCAATAGCCCCTGTTGAGATAGGGTCAAGTGCTGAAGTTGGTTCATCAAACAACAATACCTCTGGTTTTACAGCAACTGCTCTTGCAATACACAATCTTTGTTGTTGCCCTCCTGAGAGCCCCATTGCTGATTTATCTAATCTATCGTGAACCTCTTTCCACAATGCACCATCTTTTAAAGCTTGTTCTACTCTATCTGCAACTTCTGTTTTATTTTTAATCCCTGCAATCTTTAAACCATATGCAACATTATCAAAAATACTCATTGGAAATGGAGTTGGTTTTTGAAAAATCATCCCAACTTGCTGACGAAGTTTGATAAATTCATTTTCTTTTTTTATCTCTAAGATATTATTCATCTTTCCTGTTTTTTCATCAAGAAGCTCAATAGACCCTTCATATTTGTTTCCCGGATAAATATCGTGAATACGATTTAAACTTCTTAAAAGTGTTGATTTTCCACAACCACTTGGCCCAATGAGTGCTGTTACTTTATTTTTGATAATAGGTAAATTGATATTACGTAAAGATGGACGCTCCACCTTTGGATAAGTAAACGAAAAATTTTTAATATTCATTACTGGCATATGTTATTCCTTTATTTTTTTGCTCTTGTGACAAATCGTCCAATGAGATTAATGATAAGTACTAAAACTGTAAGTATAAATGAAGCAGCCCACGCTAAATCACGACTACTCTCTTCTGGTTCATTTGCTAAATCATAAATACTTACTGTAAGAGATGGAAAACTCTCTGCAAGATTTAAACTAAAATAGTTTGATGTCTCAGAAGTAAAAAGAAGTGGAGCAGTCTCCCCAATAATACGAGCAAATGCAAGAAGTATCCCTGTCATAATCCCAACTTTTGCCGCTTTAATAACAACATCTAAAATCACTCTGTATTTTGAAGCACCAAGTGCAATTCCTGCTTCTCTAAGTTCACGTGGGACAAGACTAAGCATATTATCTGTTGTATTAATTACAACTGGAATCATCATAATAGCAAGTGCAATCGCCCCTGCAAAACCACTTGTTTTACCCATTGGTACAACTACAACAGCATAAACAAATGCCCCAATAACAATCGATGGAGCAGACATCATAATATCACTTAAATCACGAATCAAAGAAGCATATTTTCCTCTTCCATACTCCTGAATATAAATCCCAGCAGCCATTCCAAGAGGGATACCTATCAAAGCCGCAAGTCCTGCTAAAATAAACTGACCAACAATGAGATTTCTTAATCCTCCATCTACAAGGTCATTGAGAAAAAGAGACAAATGAAAAGAACTTAACCCTTTTAAAAAGAGTGTAATTAAAATCCATCCTAAAAAGGCAAGTCCAATAAGTGCTGAGAGTACAGAGAGTGTTAAAAAGACTTTATTGATAAAGAGTCTAAAAAAATCACTGTTTTTATCTTGATTTTCTATCATTATTTTTGTCCCCTTTTTAGAAAATAAAATTTAGCAAAAGAGATAATTCCAAAGCTAATTACAAATAAAATAAGTGCAAGATAAAAAAGAGCACTCTCTCCTAAGCCACTTGCTTCACCAAAATTATTTGCCATTGCAACTGGGATTGAGATTGTTGGAGAAGTGATAGATGATGGAAGCTCAAAAACAGAACCAATTAAAAATGCAACTGCCATTGTTTCCCCTAAAGCTCTCCCAAGTGCTAAAATGATAGAACCTATAATCCCTGTTTTTGAGTATGGAAAAATCACATCTTTAATCACTTCAAACTTTGTTGCACCAAGTGCATATGCTGATTCTTTTAAAACACCTGGAGTTGTATTCATACTATCTCTTGTAATTGCGGCCATAAAAGGTAAAATCATCACCCCAAGAACAAGTCCAGCACTCAAAAGTGATACCTGATATCCACCAAATATATCTGCTACAATAGGAGCAAAATAATAAAGCCCCCACATCCCAAAAATAATAGAAGGGATAGCCGCTAAAAGCTCAATAGCAATCCCAACAATATAAGAGATATTTTTAGGAGCAAGTTCTGCTAAAAAAACTGCAATTCCCATTGCAATAGGTAAAGCAAAAACAAGTGCTATTAAAGTAGAAAGCAATGTTCCAACAATTGGAACAAGACCACCATAAATAGTTTTTGTTGCAACCTCATCTTCTTCATCATCATCTCCAATGATTGCATCATCATCCTCATCATCCTCATCATCCATTGCAAACGAATCATCATCAGTAGCTTCTTCATCTTCTGTAACATCTAAAGCAACCTCTTGTTTTGCTGATGTATCATTTTGCACTAAAGGAACCTCTTTATTCCATGCAGGATTTGTTAAAAAATCAAATCCAAATTCATCAATAGCAAGTTTTGAAGAGGAAAAAAGGGTAAAAAAGATACCAAGCAAGATAACAAATACTAAAGTAGCACTCGCAAATGAGAGTTTTTGAAAAATTTTTTCCATCATAATGGTTCTACCTATATTAAACAAAATTGAAAAAAGTCTATACCACTTTGGTTACATAATGGTTACAACACAAGTAATGAGACAAAATTTTTAACTAATTTTAACACATTAATAGATATGATTTTTTTAAAATTTTAAAGGAAATATCTATATGAAATTTGTATCAATTATAATGGGTTCAAAAAGTGATTATGACATTATGAAATCGTGTTCAGATACACTTGAAGCATTTGGAGTGCATTATGAGCTTATCATCTCTTCTGCACATCGCTCCCCTGAGAGAACTGCTAACTATATTGCAGAAGCAGAAAAAAAAGGGGCAAAAGTATTTATCGCAGCAGCTGGAATGGCGGCTCACTTAGCAGGTGTTTTAGCATCTAAAACTGTAAAACCAGTCATTGGAGTTCCTATGTCTGCTTCTGCTCTTAGTGGAATAGATGCTCTTTTATCTACTGTACAAATGCCAGCTGGAATGCCTGTTGCTACTGTTGCTATAGGAAAAGCTGGAGCAATCAATTCTGCTTATCTTGCAATGCAAATGTTAGCACTTGAAGATGAAGAATTAGCAATCAAACTCAAAGAAGACCGTATTGCAAAAGCAAAAAAAGTTGAATCAGACTCATTAGAGATAGAAACAATTTTATAAAAGGAAACAAATGGATTGGATGAGTGAAGAAGAGTATGGTAAATTGATGGGGCTTAATCTCTCTGCCATAGAAGATTTAATAGCACAAAATAAACTTTCTACAAAAATAGAAAATGGCATACGCTATATTGATGCTTCTAAAAAAATAGAAAATGTTGTCCCAACACAACTCAAATCACTCTCCAATCAAAATGAGATGGCACTTCAGCCACAATTCATTGAAAAAACCATTGGGACTATCATTAGTTTACATGAAAAAGTGCTTGATGCAAAAGATGAAGCTCTTGAAGCTGTACGCTCTGAAAACAAGCTTTTGCGTGAGGCACTTGAATCTTTACAAGAACTTTATGATGAAGATAGAAAAACTATCACCACCCTCCAACAACAACTCAAACTCTCTCAAGAAGAGGTAGAGTTTATGCGAAGAAAATATAAATTGATGTGGAATAAAACCATAGAAGAGCATATATAAATGACAATAGATAATAGATGTGTAACTTGTATCATTAACCAAAGTCAAAAAGTTGCTAAAGCAATCAATGCTTCTTCTGCTTTAGAACATACACTCATTTCAAATATAGAAAATATGAGTCAAACATTTTCCTTTACAAAAACACCACCACAAATTGCGGCTGATGTTTATAAAAAACTCTCTATTCTTGCACAAAAAGAGGATTTGTATGATGAAGTAAAACAACACTCCACCAAAAAAGCCCTCTCTTTTATTCCAAAACTCCAAGAAAAACTCCAAACATCATCTGATAAATTTTTGACTGCAACAAAAATAGCTGTTGCTGGAAATGTGATTGATTTAGCAGCAGAAGTGGAATTTGATCTTGGTGATGAATTGGAGAAAATTTTTGAGACAAATTTTGCCTGTGATGATACAAAACAACTCCAAACAAAACTCACACACGCAAATAAAGTTGTTATTTTGGGAGATAATGTTGGAGAGCATATTTTTGATGCTTTATTTATCCAAACACTCCAAGAACTTTATCCAAATAAAGAGTATTATTATTTTGTACGTGGGGTACCAATTATTAATGATGTCACATACAAAGAAGCAAAAGAGGCTGGATTTGATACATTTTGTACTATTATAGATAGTGGAGTTAATACTCCGGGATTTGATTATAAAAGAGCATCAAAAAAAGCACAAAAACTCTTTGATGAAGCAGATATCATCATCTCAAAAGGGATGGGAAACTATGAATCTCTTAGTCCATCCCATAGAAAAAATATCTGTTTTTTACTCAAAGTAAAGTGTGAAGTCGTTGCAAATGCCCTACAAAAAGAGGTTGGAGATATCATTTGTAAAATAGATTAATATCCTATTTATAAATACCTCCTCTAAACCCTATATCAGCTATAATTGCTTCAATAATAATCTCATGATTTTTTAATGTGACAATAATTCTGATGTTTCCTTTTCTAATTCTATAAACATTAGATATTGCCCCACTCATCTGTTTATAATCTACATTTTCATCAAGATTATATATTTTTCTTTTTATAAATTTTATGATGAGTGTATCAACTTGTTCTTCTGTTATAACAGAAGGATGTTTTAAAAGAAATTTAGTTGCTTTTTTTAGATATGTAAGTTTAATATCTTGTTTCATTGTTATATATCGATACTAATAATTTTTGATTTTGTTATCTTTTTCTCTTCATCAGACATATCTTGTAAAATAGCCTCAATCTCTTTTTGTTCTACTCTATCATAAATACTTTGCAACAATTCATATTCTTCTATAGGAAGAATTACAGCTTCAGGCTTATTTCTACGAATAATTGCAATTTTATCAAACATATGAGAAGTTATTTTATCAAGATAATTTCCAAGTGATTTCCCAAGCTCTGTAATACCAACCATCTCATCTTTTGCATATTTAACCATATTTATCTCCATATTATAATATATATTATTATACTATTTTTTATTTGTTTCTTATTATCAACCAAACAAAAGACACATTATTTATAAAATAAACCAAGTAAAACAACCCCAAAAACAATGCGATAGATTCCAAAAGAAACAAAGGTAAATTTTTCTAAAAATTTCATAAAAAGTTTCATTGTTAAAAAAGCCACAATAAATGCCACAACAAATCCAACTAACAAAACAAGCATATTTGCATCGCTAAACTCTTTATAGTGTTTTAATAAATCAAATGCTGTTACAGCTCCCATTACAGGTAAGGCAAGTAAGAAACTAAACTCTGCACTTGCTTTTCTCCCAAGTCCAACCAATAATGCCCCAACAATAGTAGCACCAGCTCTACTTGTTCCGGGAATAAGAGCAAATATTTGAGCAAATCCTATCACAAGAGATTGTTTGAGTGTAACATCCTCTACATTATCAATAAAGTGTGTTTTCTTCTTTAAAAAAAACTGCTCCATCACCAAAAAAACAACCCCACCTACAATAAACATCACTGCTACAATCTCTACACTAAAAAGAGCTTTAATTTGAGAAGAAAATAAAAATCCAACAATCCCAATAGGAAAAAATGCCACAATGATTTTTATCCAAAGGTCAATTTTTTGTAAAGTAAATTTCTCTTTATAATTAAAAACAACAGCTAAAATTGCCGCAAGCTGAATGATTACTTCATATGCTTTTGTCATATCTGTTTGAGCTACTCCCAAAAACTTACTTGCAACAATCATATGTCCTGTTGATGAAATAGGTAAAAATTCAGTAAACCCCTCTATGGTCCCTAAAATAATTGAATCAAATATATCCATCGTGTTCCTTTTTTTTTGTAAGAATTATAACAAAATAATTTAATCTAATTTTCGATATAATCATCACAATATTAAAAAGTGAGAATTTCATGGATATCAGAGAAGAATTTTTAAAATTTTTTGAATCAAAAAATCATCAAAGGATGCCGTCTGCACCGCTTGTTCCAGAAGATGCTTCATTGCTCTTTAACAATGCAGGAATGGTTCCTTTTAAGTCTATTTTTACAGGAGAAGTTCCAGCTCCAAAAAATCCACGTGCAACATCGTGTCAAACGTGTATTCGAGCTGGTGGAAAACATAATGATTTGGAAAATGTTGGGCATACTGCACGTCACCATACATTTTTTGAAATGCTTGGAAACTTTAGTTTTGGGGATTATTTTAAAGAAGAAGCAATCGATTTTGCTTGGGAATTTTTAACACAAGTACTCAAACTCCCAACAGATAAACTTTGGGTTACAGTACATGAGAGTGATGATGAAGCAGAAAAATTGTGGCAAAAACATATCTCACTTGAGCGTATTAAAAGACTTGGAGATAAAGATAACTTTTGGGCAATGGGTGATACTGGTGCTTGTGGACCTTGTAGTGAAATCTTTTATGACCAAGGAGCTGAGAATTTTTCTGGGGAAGAGGATTATCTTGGTGGTGAAGGGGATAGATTTTTAGAGATTTGGAACCTTGTTTTTATGCAATATGAAAGAGATAAAGAGGGAAATCTTCACCCACTTCCAAAACCTTCTATCGATACAGGGATGGGATATGAAAGAATTGTAGCTATTATGGAAGGTAAACTCTCAAATTATGATTCTTCACTTTTTATGCCAATTATCCATACAGTAGAATCACTTGTCAATAAAACATACAAATATGAAACGGGAGATTCTTATAGGGTTATTGCTGACCATATTAGAAGTGTTGTGTTTCTTTTAGCACAAGGGGTTAACTTCTCAAATGAAGGTCGTGGATATGTCCTTCGCCGTATCTTACGTCGTGCTGTTCGTCATGGATATCTTCTTGGATTAAGAGAGCCATTTATGTATAAGATTGTTGATAGTGTTGTAGATATTATGAAAGACACTTATCCATATCTTGATACAAAATCTCCTATTGTAAAAGAGCAAATAGAACTCGAAGAAGCACGATTTTTCAAAACAATCGCAAGTGGAATAGCACATTTTGAAGAGGAACTCAAAAACACAAAAGATGTCTTTAGTGGAGAGGTAGCATTTAAGTTATATGATACTTTTGGTTTTCCACTTGATTTAACACAAGATATGTTAAAAAGTCATAATCTCACTCTTGATACAAAAAGATTTGAAGAATTGATGCAAGAGCAAAAAATGCGTGCAAAAGCTTCTTGGAAAGGGAGTGGAGATGCAGATGCACACGGTGATTTTAAACAACTCTTAGAAGAGTTTGGAGAAAACGAATTTTGTGGATATCAAAAAACACAAACAGTTGCAAAAGTACTTGCATTGCTTGATGAAAATTACAAACGAGTTCCTGCTTTGGATATCAATCAAAAAGGGTGGGTACTTTTAGATTCTACACCATTTTATGCAGAATCTGGTGGACAAGTTGGAGATATTGGGGAGCTTCAATGTAGAGCAACTGTACTTGATACAAAAAAATTCTTTGGATTAAATCTCTCACATATTCAAGTCACATCAAGCATTAAAGAGGGAATCAATGTTGATGCTATTGTTGATGATTCACGTAATGAAATTGCAAAACATCACTCAGCAACACATTTACTTCACGCAGTGCTTTATGATGTTTTAGGTGATCACATCTCTCAAGCAGGTTCTTTAAATGATGCACATCGTTTGCGTTTTGATTTTTCCCATCCAAAAGCTTTAACACATACAGAATTAGCAGAGATAGAACAAAGAGTTAATGAACTCATCAAACGCTCTATCCCTTGTGAAGTTAAAGTGATGAGTATTGAAGAAGCAAAAAAAACAGGAGCAAAAGCACAATTTGGTGAAAAATATGGTGATGAAGTTCGTGTTGTAAGTTTTGAGAGTGCTTCTATTGAGCTTTGTGGTGGAACACATGTAAAAAATAGTGCTGATATTGGTTGTTTTATCATCACAAAAGAGAGTGGTGTAAGTGCTGGTGTAAGAAGGATTGAAGCTGTTGTTTCTCATTCAGCCTATCAATACTTTTGTGACCAAAGAATAACAATCAAAGAGATTGAAGCAGAAGTAAAAAATAAAGATATCATTGCAGGTGTTTCAAAACTCAAATCAACCATTACACAACTCAAAAAAGAGCTCAAAGAAGCACAAGAGAGTGTAAAAGTAGAGATATCTTCTCAAGAGATAAATGGTGTTAATGTCATTGTAGATGAATTACCAAGTGGAGATATTAAAGAAAAAATAGATGAACTCAAAAATAGCAATGAAAAAATTGCTGTAATGCTCTTTCAAGTTAAAGGGGAAAAAGTTCTCATTGCCGCTGGTGTAAAAAATGCAAACATCAAAGCTGGAGATTGGATTAAAAAAGTTGCTCCAATCCTTGGTGGTGGCGGTGGCGGTCGTCCAGACTTTGCTCAAGCTGGAGGAAAAGATATCTCAGCACTCCCACAAGCAAAAGAAGTAGCACTACAATTTGTTACAGAGACACTATCTTAAGTGTCTCACCTCCTCCTTATCAAGACCTGTTTTTAAAGCTATCATCTCATCATCTAAAACATCTAATAAATTTTTCGCAATCTCTATTGCCTTTTGTTTTTCACCCTCTTTTTTCCCTTGTACCATCCCCTCTTGTCTTCCTTTTTCAAACCCTTTTTTTGTAGCAGTTTTTAAAGCATTCATATCATCTATCTCTTTTAAAGAAACATAGTCATAAACTTCTATCTCTTCTTTATCCCACATTGTTTGTGTTGCTATAAGAAAAGCCTCCTGAAACTCTCTGATGTCTGCATACTCTTTTGGAATGAGTGTTAAATCTCCAGCATATTTTAAAAAATATATCCATTTATCTAAAAGGGTTTCTAATTCATCTAATTTTTTATGAAATTTTGATAATTCAATAAAATTAAATTCAAAATCTTTTAAATCTTGCATTTTTGTTTCTTGATTAATAATAAGATGTCTTGAGATATAGTTTTTATTTTCAAACATCTCAAAATTAAGAATCCCTATAAAATACACCTTTTTTAAAGTTGCATAATCATTTCCTTTTGGAAGTTGAGAAACGTATGCTTTTGAAGTATAAAAAAGGCTTCGTTTTGCAAAATCACCTATATCTTTTTTTTGCATCTCAACAATAAAAGTTTCCCCTTTTTGATTAGTTGCTTTGATATCTAAAATGGTCTCTTTTAAATCTGGAATTTTTGGAATTTGATAAGGATTTGCTAAAGAAACATCTACAATACTTTTTTCATTTTGAAAATCAAGCACTGCATTTAAAAAAGAGATGAGGATATTTTTGTATTGTTCATTGCCAAAAATTTTTTTAAAGGCAAAGTCATTTTTAGGATCAGCAAATTTCATAATAATCCTTAAAAGATCTCTTATAAAAAGAGATCTCTATTTTATTTTTTCAATAATACTTGAAGCCACAAAACCAAATTTTTCAAATAACTCATTTGCTGGAGCAGATGCACCAAATGTATCCATTCCTATTACTTCATCTGCAAGTCTATACCACTCTAATCCACGAGCTGCTTCAATTGCTACTTTTTTTGTATCCTCTTTAATAATACTATCAATATATTCTTTATCTTGTTCAATAAAAAGGTCATAACAAGGGATAGAAACAACATTGACAGGAACATCAATAGCATTTAATTTTTCTTTTACCTCTAAAGCAAGTGCTACTTCACTTCCAGAAGCCATTAATGTAAGTACAGCATCTTCATCACTTGCTAAAAGATATCCACCTTTTGCAATCTCTCCACTTACTGGTTTTGGAAGAATTGGAAGATTTTGACGTGAACAGATAAATGCAGATGGAGCATCTTTCATAGCAAGTGCTACTTTCCATGCTTCTACATTTTCATTTCCATCTGCTGGACGCCATACATAAAAGTTTGGTAATGCACGAAATTGTGAGAGATGTTCTATTGGTTGGTGTGTTGGGCCATCTTCTCCAACACCTATACTATCGTGAGTCCAGATAAAAAATGTTTGAATTTTTGAGAGTGCTGCAATACGTACTGCTGGTTTTAAATAATCTGAAAATACAAAAAATGTTGAACTAAATGGAAGTAATGGCCCATAAAGAGCTATTGCATTTGTTATTGCTCCCATTGCGTGTTCACGAATTCCAAAATAGATATTTTTCCCTTTTGGAAATGTTCCCATACCATCTAAATATGTTTTATTTGATGGGCTTAAATCTGCTGACCCTCCTATAAAGTTTGGCAACGCTTTTGAAATGGCATTGAGAATCTTTCCATTGGTTGAACGAGTTGCTTCAGCTTTTTCAAATGTTGGATAAACAATACGTGAAAAATCAGGATTTTGTAATGCATCTAATGCTTCATTTTGCTCCATCAATGGTACTGTTTTTAAAGAATGAATCCATTCACGCTCTAACAAATCCCCTTTTTCAACTGCAACTCTAAATAAAGCAAGCACATCATCATCTACAAAGAATTTCTTTTGAGGGTCAAATCCAGCATCCTCTTTTGCTTTTGCAATCACTTCCTCTCCAAGTGGAGCTCCGTGAGAGTGATGCGAACCTTCCAATACTCCAGCACCTTTTGCAATGATTGTATTTGCAATAATAAGTGTTGGTTTTGTATTTGCTTTTGCTTGATTGAGTGCATTATCAATTGCATCATAGTTATGCCCATCAATCTCTAAAACATCCCAACCTTGTGCTTCAAATCTTTTTTTGATATCTTCACTTGTACTTAACTCTGTTGAACCCTCAATAGTGATATGATTTGAATCATAAATCAAAATAAGATTATCAAGTTGATTATGCCCTGCAATAGCACAAGCCTCATAGGAAATCCCCTCTTCTAAATCACCATCTCCACATAAACAATATACATTATGGTCAATAATCTTTGCTGTTTCACTATTAACTTGTGCACCAACAAATTTTGAAGCCATTGAAAAACCAACTGCATTTGCAACCCCTTGTCCAAGCGGTCCTGTTGTTATCTCAATCCCTTGTGTATGTCCATACTCTGGATGTCCGGGAGTTAAAGAATCTAACTGACGAAAATTTTTCAAATCTTCTATCTCTAAACCATATCCCCATAAATAATAAAGTGAATAAATAAGCCCTGTTGCGTGTCCACCAGAAAAAACTAATCTATCACGATTAAGCCACTTTGGATTTTTTGGGTTGTGTTTTAAATGTTCACTCAAAACAACTGCAATATCTGCTAAACCCATCGGTGCACCCGGGTGTCCACTATTTGCTTTTTGCACCATATCTGCTGCTAAAAACCGAATTGTATCTGCCATTTTTTTACGCATTGTATTTTCTATCATTTTTTATCCTTTGTTATGTCTTTGAATGTAACGTAATAAAAGTTCTGAGAGTGTATTTTTTAATTTTTCATCAAAATGCTCCATCTCTTCTATTAATTCTTGTGCTAATTGATTGGCTTCTTGCATCGAAACTTCCAATCCTAAAATAGTCACAAAACTATTTTTATCTTCATCATTATTTGTAAGTTTTCCAGCTTCTTGACTTGAGAGTGTCACATCTAAAATATCATCTTGAATTTGAAACAATAACCCAAGCTTTATCCCAAAATCATATAACTTTTGAGCAACTTCCTCCTCTCCAACAATAATAGCTCCCATTTTTAAAGAAGCGGCAATTAATTTTGCTGTTTTATTGGTATGGAGTGTTTTGATATCTTCAATAGCTAAAGGTTTATTTTCAAAATAACAATCAATGGCTTGTCCTAAAACCATCCCATTTAATCCACCATTTGATGCAAGTTCATAAATGAGTTTTACACGCACTCTATCAGAAAATGGAGCAGTACTTAACACTTCAAAAGCATAAGTATTTAAAGCATCACCAACTAAAATAGCAGTCACTTCATCATATACCATATGAAGAGTTGGTTTACCACGTCGAAGGGGTGAATCATCCATTGCTGGTAAATCATCGTGAATGAGAGAATAGGTATGCAAAAGTTCTATCGCATATGCCGCATATCTTGCACCCTCTAACATTAAAGGGTTATATGCATCAACAACACCAAGTAAAAGTGCAGGACGAAATCGCTTCCCCCCAGCTAAAAGCATCTCATGTAATGCTTTTTCATAGGTAGGATGGATGGACTTAGAAACGGGTAAATGATCTTGTAAAAAAGCTTCAAAATTTTTCATAAAAAGATTATATGATGAATATAGTTAAATCTCTTTTAATGTAATAAAAAACTCAAAATGATTGCGTGAAATAAGTAAAGAGATAGGTAATAAAGATGATGATAATGCTTGGCGAAACTCTTTTTGGTTTTTTACTTTTATTGTATTAATTTGAAGCACTTTATCTCCAACTTCTAAACCATAATGTTTTGCTTTTTGAGTAAGCTTTATAATAAAAAGATGTGTATCAAAAAAAATCCCTTTTTGCTCTAAAAAAGTATCACTTATCTCCCCTCCTCCATAACGAACAAAACTTTTTACTTTTAATAATAAAAATTTACCTTTTCTTTGTATCAAAATTCTATGCTCTTTTCCCACTTGACTCAAAAGAATATCTTGCATAAAAGATGCACCATCTTTTACATTTTCTCCATTATGTTTGATAATAACATCTCCAACCAAAAAAACTTTATGAAAAGGGTCTGTTGCACATACAACAACCCGACCATTTTGCTCTTGTACCCGAATACCAATATCTGCATATGTTGTTTGTTTACTATAAATAAATTTTTGAAGATATGGTTTTGTTATGATACCTTTTGGTGTTAAAAGCCCCTCTAACAAACAACAAGATGTCAATAAAAGACCACACGAAGAAAAAGGCTTACTCCAAACACCTAATTGATTTAATCCTATTTGCTTTTGTTTGATTTTTCCTTGGATGATGCCATTTTGATTTAAAGCAATAAGAGGAAGATATTTTTGATGATTAAGAGAAAATGGATAAGGGAAAATCTTTTGTGTTTTTACCAAATATAAAGATAAAAAAGGATCGTATTTTAAAATTTGTCCAGCTGGTTTTTGATGAGAATAAAGAAGATGAATATCTTTTTTTACAAAGATATCAATATTTTGTTGCGTAATAACTGCTTGTGAATCAATAATCTTTTGCTTGCAAGGATATCCTTCCCCACAAGCAAATAAAAAACTAAAAAAAGAAAAAAGTAAAACAAAGAGGCGAAGCACCTACTTCACTCCACCCATACCACCTAACATTCCTAAAGCTGTACTTTGTTGATTTTGTTGTACCATTTTATTTGCATCATTTATAGCACCAATGAGTATGATTTCCAAAGCTTCCTTATCTTCTAATAACGAATCATCAATACTTAAATCGACAACTTCACCTTTTCCATTCATACTCACTTCAACCATACCACCACCAGCTTTGACACTAAAGGTTTTTGATTCTAATTCCTCTTGAAGTTTTGCAACATTTTCTTGCATACCTGCAAGCATTTTTGACATATCACCAATATTACCAAACATACCTATAAACTCTCTGAAGTTGTTGTGATGTTATTTTCATCATCTAAAATAACAATTTTTGGAGCATAAGCTTCTAACTCTTTTTCATCATATGTAGCATATGCTACAATGATTATTTTATCACCAACATGTACTTTTCTTGCTGCTGCACCATTTAAACAAATATCACGCTTCCCACGCTCACCTAAAATGATATAAGTAGAAAATCTTTCACCATTATTGATATTTAAAATTTCAACTTTTTGTCCAACTCTCATATTTGATGCTTCTAAAAGCTCTTCATCTATTGTAATTGAACCAACATAATTCAAATTAGCATCAGTAACAGTTGCACGGTGAATCTTGCTATATAACATATCAATTAGCATATTTTAATCCTATCTACCCATTTGCTTTTGCATATCCGCAGGAGTTATTGGCTCATCCCATAATTCATCATCAATAACATACTCTTTGACAACATTTCCACCAAGAATATGCTCTTCAACAATACGGTCTATCTTTTCTTTTGTTAATCCCGTATACATTGTATGTCCTGGTTCTACCAACATAACCGGACCTGCTGCACAACGATTCATACACGATGTACGGATTGGCTGTACTGTTGCCATAATACCTGATTGCATCAATTTTGTTGCTAAATGTTGAAAAAGGTCCTGTGTTTGCGGTGTCACACAAGATGGTTTTGGCATCCCTGGAGGAGCTGATTGTTCACACTTAAATATATAATATGCTGGTTGAGGAATTCCCATAGATATTATCCTTAGAATAAATTTGAAAACATTATACCAAATTTTAGTTATAGAAAAAGTTATGTAAAAAATTAAATAAGATTTTTAAGAAAAAGAAGAAAAGAAAAGGAGGGAAAAAGCCCCCTTTTTATTTATAACGATAAGTAATTCTACCCTTATCTAATGAATATGGTGTAAGTTCTACTTTTACCTTATCACCTGGAAGTATTTTTATATAGTGCATACGCATTTTTCCAGCAATATGACATAATACAATATGCCCATTTGGAAGTTCTACACGAAAAGTTGCGTTTGGCAATGCTTCAATAATCTTGCCATCAACTTCAATAACGTCTGCTTTAGCCATTAATCAGTCCTTTTTTCTTTCTCTTAAGCAAGAGATAATATTTCAGCTTTACCGTTTACAATTGCAACAGTATGCTCATAGTGTGAGCCGTGTAATCCATCGGCACTAACTACATCCCATTTATTCTCTAAAATAACAGGGTTTGCATCTTTTTGACAAACCATAGGTTCTAAACAAAAAACCATTCCATTTTTTATCTTTGGTCCAGCTTTTGGATTATTCCCTTCCAAATAATTTGGTATTTCTGGTTCTTCATGAGGTTTTTTTCCAATCCCATGACCACAAAAATTTCTCAAAGGTACAAAACCTCTACGAGTAATACCATCTTCAAGAATTTTGGAGAGTTCTTTAAATCTCATACCAACAGAAATGGAATCAATAGCTTCATAAAGTGTATCTTTTGCACAAGCAATTAATTTTTCATCTTCAGTACTAATCTCTCCAACACCAACTGTTATAGCAGCATCACCAAACCAACCATCAAGTTTTGTTCCAGTATCATACCCAATAATATCTCCTTCTTGGAGTTTATAATCTGTTGGAATACCGTGAATAATAACTTGATTAAGTGAAGTACAAACAGAAGCAGGAAAACCATAAAGACCTTTAAAAGATGGCTCGGCTCCATGTGAACGGATATAATCCTCTGCCATTGCATCTAACTCTTTTAGGCTCATTCCAACTTTAGTATTTTCTTTGAGAAGTTCTAAAGCACCGCCAACAATCTTGTTAGCGGCTCGAAGTTTTTCAATCTCTTGTGGTTTTCTTAGTGCAATAGCCATCTTACAGACCAACCGCACTTAAAGTTTCATATTTACTCATATAAATTTGAGCTTCTATTTTTCTCATTGTATCAAGTGCAACTTGAACAACGATTAAAACAGCAGTTCCACCAAAGAAAAATCCAACACCCATTCCTTGCATAAGCATATAAGGAAGTGTTGCAACAAGTCCTAAATATAAAGCACCAGTAAAAGTTAATCTACTTGCTGTCTCATTTAAAAACTCTTTTGTTGCTTCACCAGTACGAATACCTGGGATAAAACCACCTTGGCGTTTTAAATTATCTGCAATATCTTTTGCATTAAATGTAATTGAAGCATAAAAAAATGCAAAAAAGATAATAAATACAAAAGTAAATAACTGATACACATATCCACCAGGGTGAAGATAATCAGTAATTGCTACAATAGTAGGGTTTGTACTGCTTGATAACACAGTCACTGGAAACATCAAAATAGCAGAAGCAAAGATAACTGGAATAACACCAGCAAGATTTACCTTGATAGGGATGTAGTTCATTACTCTCTTATTTTGATTTTGCATCATTGTTTTTTTCGCATATGTAATTGGGATACGACGCTCACCAAGTTCTACATATATGATAACTGCAATTGTTACAAAAATCAAAGCTAAAACAGCAAGAACTGTTAAAAAGCTCATCGCTCCTGTATTTACCATTGTAACAGTTTTTCCTATCGCTCCAGGAATAGCAGATACAATTCCAGCAAAAATGATAAGTGAAATACCATTACCAATACCACTTTGAGTAATTTGCTCACCAATCCACATAAGCAACATTGTACCTGCAACCATAGAAACAACTGCTAAAAGGATAAATGTATTATGATCAGCAAGAATTGCACTATTGCCATTTGGACCTGTTAAACTTTGTAGTCCAACACTCACACCAATTGCTTGAATAATAGTAATTACAATAGTTGCATAACGGATAATTTGCATATATTTTACCATTCCATCACGCTCTTTTTTCATCTGACCAAGTGGTGCAAATGTAGCAGCTAAAAGCTCCATAATAATAGAAGCAGTGATATAAGGCATAATACCAAGAGAAATGATAGAAAGACGCTGAATTGCGTTTCCACTAAACATATTAAATAAACCAAGTGCATCTGATTGGTGAGAGTTAAAGAAAGAAGCAATAACTGCAGTATCTACGCCAGGAACTGGCACATAGGCCAGTAGGCGATAAACAAATAAAAACCCAATAGTAATAAGTATCTTATTAACTAGATCTTTATTCACAACTATTTACCTGTTGTTGTAACGTTTTCGTCTTTAATTTTTGATGCTAAATCTTTTGCACTAGCACCAACTAATTTGATTTTAGTTACAGAAGCAGCAACTTTATGAACACTACGGATAGATTCCATAGTAATCTCTTCAAGCTCTGCAACTGCTTTTATTTTTTCAACGTTAATAACGTAAGGTTTTACATTTTTAGATGTAAATCCAATTTTAGGAAGTCTTTTTGCAAGTTGCATTTGACCACCCTCAAAATTTCTCTTTCTTTTATAACCTGAACGAGATTTTTGACCTTTTTGTCCACGACCAGCAGTCTTACCAGTCCCAGAACCTTGTCCACGACCAACACGCTTACGGCTAGAAGTTGAACCAATAGCTGGTGTTAAGTTTTCCATCATACCCATAAATCTATCCTTTTAAACGAGTAAGTGCTTCAACAGTTGCACGTACTACTGTATTTGGATTATTTGAACCAATCGATTTTGTAAGGATATCTTGGATACCTGCAAGTTCAAGAACTGGACGAACAGCTCCCCCTGCGATAACCCCTGTACCTTCTGATGCTGGTTTTAAAAGAACACGACTTGCATTAAATTTATGCTCAATATCGTGTGCAATTGTAGTTCCTTTAATACTAATAGTAGTTAAGTTTTTAAATGCATTATCTACTGCTTTACGAATAGCATCAGGAACCTCTTTTGCTTTCCCAGTACCATAACCGATAGTACCATTTTTGTTACCAACAACAACAAGAGCAGTAAAACGAAATCTTCTACCACCCTTTACAACTTTAGTAACACGACCAATATTTACAATTGATTCTTCAAAATCATCTCTATTAATTTCCATTATAGCCCCTAGAACTTAATTTCATTAGCACGAAGTGCTTCAGCAAATGCAGCTATAACACCGTGATATTGATAACCATTACGGTCAAATACAATATTTGTAAGATTAGCTTCTTTTAACTTCGCAGCAAATGCTTCACCAAGTGCAGTCGCACCCTCTTTATTTGATCTGTGACCAATAGCTTTTGAATTAAGAGCACATAATGTTACAGCTTTATTATCATCAATCGCTTGAACACTCAAATAACGATTTGATTTAAATATAGAAACACGAGGAAGTGTAGCACTACCAGATATTTTTGCACGAATACGACGCTTACGTTTTAAACGATTAGCAATCTTACTTTTTAATACTTTTGCATTCATTCTTTACTATCCTCTCTTATTTCTTAGCTGTTTTACCGGCTTTACGCACGATATGCTCATCTAAGTATTTCACACCCTTACCTTTATATGGTTCTGGTGGACGGAAAGCTCTAATTTCTGCTGCAACTTGTCCTAAAAGTTGTTTATCATAACTCTTAAGAGTGATAACATTTTTAGTAACTTCAGCTTCAATAGAATCTGGTAATTCATAGTTAATATCATGTGAAAAACCAAGTTGAAGATTAAGAACTTTTCCTTTTACAGCAGCTCTGTAACCAACACCATTAATCTCTAACTGCTTTGTATAACCAGTTGTTAAACCAGTAACAATATTTGCAGCAAGTGAACGGTATGTTCCCCAAAATGCTCTGTGTTCACGCTTGTCAGATAAAGGTGCAAAAGTCAATGTATTGTCTTCAATTGTAAAACTTACATTTCCTTTTGTATCTAAATCAACACTATTTTTACCCTTAGTAAAAGTTATAACATTTCCATTTGCAGTTACTTTTAAATCAGCTGCAAATTCTACAGGTTGTTTCCCAATTCTTGACATGCTATCTCCCTACCAAACTGTACACATAACTTCGCCACCAATGCCAAGCTCATAAGCTTTGTCATTAGGAAGAATGCCACGAGATGTACTCACGATAATAGTACCATAACCATTTTTGAAACGTTTGATGTCATCTCTACCTTTATAGATACGACGACCCGGTTTAGAAACTCTTTTCATTTCATTGATAACACTATTACCATTTTCATCATACTTTAATACAACTTTAATAGTCTTTTTCACACCATCTTCAATTACATTGCAACTATCAATGTATCCCTTATCAACTAAAATATTCGCAACAGCTTCAACACTTTTAGAGTGAACTAAAGTTGTTACTGGTAATTTTCTCATACCAGCATTACGAATACGAGTTAATGCATCTGATACTAAATCATTAATCATTTACTTATTCCTTACTTTGTGCTAATCTGCATAAAGCAGACTGCTAATTATTAGAAGTTTCCTCAAGGAAGGCTATTGCCTACCAAGAAGACTTTCTAACACCTGGGATTAATCCCTTATTTGCCATCTCTCTAAAACAAATACGACAAATTCCAAAATCTCTTAAAACAGAGTGAGGACGACCACAAATTTGACAACGTGTATAACCACGTACTTTAAATTTTGGTTTTCTTGCCGCTTTTGCGATCATAGACTTCTTAGCCATTAGTTGCTCCCTTTAGTAAAAGGCATACCCATTTTCTCTAAAAGAGTAAAACCAGCCTTGTCTGAATCAGCAGTAGTTACTATAGTGATATTCATACCATGAATTTGCATAATTGAATCATAATTAATCTCTGGGAAAATAAGTTGTTCTTGAATCCCAAAGTTATAATTCCCACGACCATCAAAACCATTTCTTGGAACACCACGGAAATCTTTTACACGTGGAAGAGCCATAGAGATAAGACGATCAAGAAAATTATACATATTTTCACCACGAAGTGTTACACGTACACCAACAGGCATACCTTCACGAACTTTAAAACCAGCTACTGATTTTTTCGCAATTACTGTGCTTGCTTTTTGACCAGCAATTGTAGTAATTGTATCTTCGATGTTTTTCATCAGTTTATTATCTTTCATTGCAAAACCAGCACCAACAGAGATAACAATCTTCTCAATTTGTGGTATTTGCATAGGGTTTTTAATCCCTAATTCAGCTTGAATCTCTGGTTTTAAACTTAAATATTTCTCTTTATAACGAGCAGCCATCTGTTATGCCTCCACTTTACGAACATTTGAAATGTCGATTGGCATCTCTTTATTTACATGCCCACCTTTTGGATTCTCTTCTGTTGGTTTAATAGCTTTTTTTGCTACTTTACAACCCTCAACGATAACCTTATTTTTTTTAGGCATTACTGCTAAAACAGTTCCTTTTTTACCGCGATCATCACCAGCGATAATCTCAACAGTATCACCTTTTTTAAACTTAATCTTTGCCATTAAACAACCTCCGGTGCAAGAGATACAATCTTCATAAAACCAGCATAACGTACTTCACGAGCTATTGGACCAAAAATACGTGTACCAATTGGCATCTTCTTGTCATCAAGTATAACAGCTGCATTATCATCAAAACGGATAAGAGAACCATTTTCACGATGTACCTCTTTTGCCGTTCTTACAACAACTGCTTTTACAACTTTACCTTTTTTTACTTTTGCAGTAGGAGTCGCTTTTTTTACAGAAGCAACAATAATGTCACCAACTGTTGCATAACGACGTTTCGAACCACCAAGTACCTTAATACACATAATCTCTTTTGCACCTGTATTGTCAGCTACATTTAAACGAGTAAAACTTTGAATCATTACTCCGCTCCTTTTACAACTGACTTAAGTCTAAAAGATTTAGTCTTAGAAAGTGGACGACACTCAACTGCAACAATCTCATCTCCAACTTTTAATTCATTACGCTCATCATGTACTAAGTACTTTTTAAAACGTTTTACAACTTTATGATAGCGTGGATGCATTACACGGCGTTCAACAAGTACAGTTACTGTTTTATCGCCTGCAATTTTTACTACACTACCTTGAATTTCACGTTTATGTGTCATCGTTTAGGCTCCTACTTTCTTTGCCACTGCTGTTAATGCAGTGTTGATTCTTGCAATATCTTTTTTAGCTGCACGAAGCTCGCTAGTATTTTGAAGTTGCATCATCTTTTGTTTAATTTTTAAAGTGAAAAGCTCTGTCTTTTTCTCTTTAAGCATAACTCTGAGTTCTTCTGAACTTTTTTCTGCTAAATCAGAATATTTCATTACTCATCTCCTTAGTTACTATTTTACATTTGAATGGTAACTTGTGCATAGCAAGAGTTAATGCTTCACGAGCAATCTCTTCTGGAACACCAGCCATCTCAAAAATTATACGACCTGGCTTGATATTCATAACCCATTGATCCACTGCACCTTTACCTTTACCCATACGAGTTTCAAGTGGTTTTGCAGTTAATGGTTTAGCTGGGAATACACGAATCCAGATTTTACCTTGACGCTTGATACGACGAGTTGCAGAGATACGAGCTGCTTCAATTTGACGAGAATTAATACGACCAGCTTCCACTGCTTTAAACGCGATATCACCAAATGCTAATGTGTAACCTGAACGAGCATAACCACGGTTACGACCTTTCATTACTTTACGATATTTTGTTCTTTTTGGCATCAACATAATTAATCAGCCTTTTCTTTTTTTGGAGTACGACGTTTACGTCCTTGCTTTTCTTCTTTTGCTTCAGCAGGGATCCCTTTTGTAAGAACCTCACCTTTGAAGATCCACACTTTTACACCAACAATCCCGTATGTAGTATGTGCTTCAGCAAAACCATAATCGATTTTTGCACGAAGAGTATGAAGTGGAACACGTCCCTCTAAATACCACTCAGTACGTGCCATCTCAGCTCCACCTAAACGACCAGCAACAGAGATTTTAATCCCTTTTGCACCAGCACGTTGTGCACCTTGGATAACTTTTTTCATTGCACGTCTAAAAGCAACACGACGCTCAAGTTGAGTTGCTACATTTTCAGCTACAAGTTGTGCTGAAATTTGAGCTTTTTTCTCTTCTTTGATGTTGATAGAAACTGGTTTACCAACTAATTTTTGAACAGCAAGTTTTAACTTCTCAATATCCGCACCTTTTTTCCCAATAATAATACCAGGACGAGCAGCAACGATAGTTACACGAAGTCTTTTTACTGTTCTCTCAATAATGATGTTAGCAACACCAGCATAATAAAGCTCTTTTTTCAAAAACGTTCTTATCTTGTGATCTTCACCTAAAGCAACTGGAGCTGTTTTAAAATTAGGAAACCAGCGAGATTCCCAGTTACGGTTAATACCAAGACGTAAACCAATAGGATTAACTTTTTGACCCATACTATTTACCCTCTACTTCTACTAAGATATGTGCTGTTGGTTTTCTAATACCAGAAGCCATACCACGAGCACGTGGACGGAAACGTTTTAGAACAGGACCATTGTCAACACGGCACGATGTGATTACACAATCTTCAGCTTCCATACCACTATTTGCAACTGCTGATGCAATTACTTTAGAGATAATCTTTGCTGCTTTATTTGGAGTGAATTCTAAAGCTGCAATAGCTTCTTCAGCATTCATCCCTTGAACCTCTCTTGCAATAAGACGAGATTTCGTTGGTGATACACGGATAAATTTTAATAATGCTCTAGCCATGATTACCCTTTCTTCTGAACAGAGCCTTTGTGGCCCTTAAATGTACGAGTTGGTGCAAATTCACCAAGTTTATAACCGATGTGGTTTTCTGAAATATGAACAGGAACAAACTGACGCCCATTATGAACATTTATTGTTAATCCTACCATATCTGGAGTAACCATAGATCTTCTAGACCAAGTTTTAATAGGTTTTTTGTTCCCTTCAGCTTTTGCCTTTTCGACCTTTTTTAATAAATGATCATCAACAAATGGACCTTTTTTTAATGAACGAGCCATAATTAACCTACCCTTTTAGCATTTGGTTTACGACGAGTAATAATTAACTTATCACTTGCTTTTTTACGACGAGTTTTAGCACCCTTCGTTGGTTTACCCCAAGGAGTAACTGGATGACGACCTGAGTTTGTTTTCCCTTCACCACCACCGTGTGGGTGATCAATTGGGTTCATTGCAGAACCACGAGTCTGAGGACGAATACCTAAATGTCTTTGACGACCAGCTTTTGCAATAACAATATTTGCAAATTCCTCATTCCCTACAACACCACAAGTTGCTAAACATTCACCAAGAACTAAACGTACCTCTGATGAAGGCATACGTAATGAAACATATTTCCCATCACGACCCATAATCTGAGCAGATGTTCCAGCAGAACGAACCATTTGTCCACCTTTTCCAACTTTTAGTTCAATGTTGTGAACAAGTGTACCAACTGGAATATTTTTTAGTTTCATTGTATTACCAGGTTTAACATCTAAACCACCATGAGCTGACATAACTGTATCACCAACTTTTAAACCTTTTGGTTGAATGATATAGCGTTTTTCACCATCAGCATAATTTACAAGTGCAATGCGACAGTTACGATATGGATCATATTCAATCGTCGCAACAGTTCCTTGGATATCAAACTTATCTCTTTTAAAATCGATAATACGATAAAGTTTTTTCGCACCAGCTTGTTTATGACGAGATGTGATACGACCGTTATTATTACGACCAGCATGTGCAGGAAGTTTTTTAAGTAACGAACGAACACTCGCTTTTGCTGTGATATCTGAACTATCAACATTTGTATAAAAACGACGAGATGGAGTTAATGGTCTATAAGTCTTAATTGCCATATTACACCGCCAAACTTTCTATTTGTGCACCTTCAGGAAGTGTTACATAAAACTTTTTAAAGTCATTTTGCTTCCCTTGTACACCACGGAAACGTTTTGTTTTTCCGCTTTGATTTAAAGAGTTAATTTTATTTGGAATAACACCAAAATACTCTCTAAAAACTTCCTTAAGACCAGTTTTAGTCATACGAGGAGATGTTTGAACAACAATCACACCATTCTCTTGCATAGCTAAAGTCTTCTCTGTATAAATTATAGATTTAATATCTGTAATATCTGCCATTACTTAGCCTCACCTGTTAAAGTTTCCCATACTGCTTTTTCAATTACAACTGAACGATAGTTTGCAGCCAAGAAAGCGTTTAATTCATTTGCTTCGATAACATAAGTGTCTCTAATATTATCAAACGCTAAAAAAGTTGGTTCATCCAATAAAGATTTTACAAAAAGTGTATCTCTTTGGTTTAAAGATTTAAACATTGCATATGCATCTTTTGTTTTACCAGATGCAACTTCAATAGAATCTACTACAAAAAGAGTACCATTTTTTGCATGCTCATTTAAAGCATATTTTAAAGCTAATTTCTTTTGCTTTTTATTTACTTTTAAATCATAGTTACGGTTATTTTTTGAACCAAAAACTTTTCCACCGCCCACAAAAACTGGAGAACGACGAGAACCAGCACGTGCACGTCCACCACCTTTTTGAGCCCATGGTTTTTTACCACCACCGCTTACTTCACTTCTACCTTTAGTAGTCGCTGTATTTGCACGTTGTGCAGCTTGAACAGACTTCACATAAAGGTAAAGATTGTGAGGATTAATACCAGAGAAACTCTCAGGTAATGCTAACTCAGATACTTTTTCCATTTTTTCATTTAAAACGATTGCACTCATTACGAAGCTACCTTTATACGACCTAAAGCACCGTTAGCACCAGATACAGAACCTAAAACCGCAATGATTTTATTTTCAGCATCATAAGAAACGATCTCATTTTTCACACTATTTTTTGTATTTCCATACTGACCTGGCATCTTTTTGCCTTTCATTACACGACCTGGCCACTCAGCATTACCAATTGAACCTGTTCTACGACCAAATCTGTGACCATGAGATGCAGGACCACCGCCAAAATTCCAGCGTTTCATACCACCAGAAAAACCACGACCTTTTGTATTGAAAGTAGATTTAACAGTTTTTGCTTCTGCTAATGGTGATAAATCTAAATCACCAGCTTCAGTATTTGCTACTTCTAAAGTAACAAAACGGTTAAATTCAGACGGAAGGTTATATTTTTTTTGTTGACCTTCAATCGCTTTATTCATTTTTTTACCACTGCTATACGAAACAATTGCAACACCATCATTTACTTCACAAACTTTCGCATCAACCACTCTTAAAAGAGTTACTGGTTTAGATGGAACTGTGATAGTACGGCTCATACCTATTTTTTCAACAATATATTCCACGACAACTCCTATTTGTCCATAGAGCGAACTTCAACGTCCACTTCTGGTGCAAGATCAAGTTTCATTAATGAATCAACTGTCTCTGGAGTAGCAGAAACGATATCGATCATTCTTGCGTGCATACGAATTTCAAATTGCTCACGAGATTTTTTATTTACGTGAACTGATTTTAAAACTGTATATTTACGAATCTTTGTTGGTAAAGGAATTGGCCCACGAATTGCAGCACCTGTACGCTTTACAGCCTCAACGATTGATGCTACTGATCTATCTAAAACACGATGATCGTAAGCTTTCAACTTTAAACGAATTTTTTCCATAATTTTCCTTCTAAAGAACTCGTTAGGTCTAGCCTAACTATTTTAAGGGAGTGTAATTATATCGATAACTCACATAAAAATCAACTTTTTTATAATTTTATTTCCTTCTAAAAAGGAAATGATAAAATACAAAAAAAGGATTTTTGTATGCAACTTTTATTAGAAGAATATTATAGAATTGACCTTCATATTGATAGATTTCATTTTCGCAAAGCTTTTATAGAACAAAATAAAAGTTATCAAATCAATGGTATCACCCAATCAGGTAAAACAACCCTTGTAAAAAACTACCTCTTAGGACTCAAAAAAAACAGTTATTTATATATTGATTGTAACGATATTCGTATCGATATTACAATTTTCAATAAAGAATTACAAAGCTTTTGTCTAAAAAACAACATAACAACACTTGTTCTTGATAACTATGTCAAAGAGATAGATATCATTACTGTTGAACAACTCATCATTATTAGTGAAACTCATTTATCTTTTGATTTTTTAACAACTATCACACTTTATCCTTTAGATTATGAAGAGTTTTTAGCTTATGAGCATAAATATGATTCAAGTGCATTAAGCCATTTTTTTCAACTTGGTGGACTTCCTGCTATGCATAAAATCAATACAGATATGAGAAATCTTTATATCCAAAACATTTTAAAAAATTCACTCTCAACCATTGAATTTCATATTTTAGTTTTTTGTGTAAAAATGGTTGGACAAAAAGTTTCTCCCTACTCTATCTATGAAAGACTAAAACAAAACACAAAAGTTTCTAAAAATACACTCTATCTTTCATTTAATACACTTCTTGAAAAAAATTATCTCCATCAATTATCAAAATTTCAACATCCAAAAGCAGTTAAAAAACTCTATTTATGCGATAGTTCACTCAAAACAGCACTCCAATTTGAAAAAAACTTTGGACGAGTTTTTGAAAATATGATTTTTTTAGAACTTTTAAAATCAAATATCGAATGTTTTTATGAAGATAAAATAGATTTTTTTCTCCCACAATATGATGAAATTATTTTATCAATCCCTTTTGCAGATGAGAGAATTTTATTTAAAAAAATAGAAGCTATTGAGAGTTTTATTTTTAGTTATCAAATTAAAAAAATAACAGCTATTACAATGAATAGAGAAGGAAGTATCTCTCACCCCATATCAAAAGTAGAACTTGTCCCTTTTGATATTTGGGCAATTCGAGATTCTTAAAATTTATATTTTACATCAAAACTTACACTTGTTTGTTGATGTTTTACTGTAATATCTTGATTCATAAAATTTTTAAACGTTTTTGTTACTTCTGGAGCATATACCACTGCAAATGCTACACTTGTATATTGACGCACTTGCATCTCTCCACCAAAAGTGTAGTGTGTTTCAATGATACCTGGAAAACCCAAAGCATTAAAAGTATTTGCAACTCCTGAAGTTAAACCTGCACTATTTGGTTTTGTACTTGTTTGTTCACTAATTGGACTTTTTGCATAGTTATATCCAGCTCTTAAAGCCCATTTTGCTTTTCTATACTCATACCCAATAGCAACTACTTTTTGGTCTTCCCAATCAAAATCTTTATACCCTTTTGCCTCATCCCAGTTAATATATTTAAAATCAACACCAATTGTATGATGTTCATTACGATAACTCATACCAACACCCATTTCTTCTGGAGTTGAGAGCTTATCATTACTATATCCCGGAGCCATTGGGCTAACCGTTGCTGTTAAAACACCTTTGTATTTCATATCTATTTGTGATTTATACATAGCACCAAAAGTAAAACCATTATATCTATATGCAACACCTATGTTATATCCAAATTCTAAATCTTGTCCAACACCAGCACCAACTGTTGTCCCTTTATTATTATAATTAATATCTAGTGAACCATATTGTAAAATTGGTGTCAAACCAATACTAAAATTTCCTTTTGTATAAGCAAAAGGGATAGCAAATTGCATAAGTTGTAAATTTGTGACCATATTGAGTTGCATTGCATTTTTTTTATCACGATAATCAACACCCATCCCAGCAGTTCCCCAAATACCAATACCAAGATGAAAATTATCTGTTATTTTACTTGCAATAGAAATTTCAGGAATTACATTTAAATCAGAAGCACTCTCTCCTGTACCATTACCTTGCCCCATATAATTTGTATTTTTTACATCTGGCATAAAAAACATTCCACCAAATGCTACTTCATTTGCTTTTACTTCATTCATAAGAGCTACATTTGAGAGTGCAGATTCTGCCCCATTTGGTGTACCAATTCCCAAACCACCCATTGCTCGGGCTGTTGAACCTGTTGCTATTAAATTAGAACCATTTGTTGCAAATACCGATGTAGCACCTAAAAGTAATACCGATGCCATCGATAATCTCATCATATTTTTCATAAGATTTCCTTATATTATTTCATCTGGTTTCATTGTATAAAGTTAATTTTTAATAACATCTTAAATGATTAAATATTATCTAATAATCCACCATTTTCTTGTGAAAACTGCTATAATTACACAAAAAGGAAACAAATAAAAATGATGAGATTAAATAAATATATCGCTCATAACTCAAGCTATTCACGTCGTGAAGCAGATAAAGCAATTCAAGATGGTTATGTCCGAATAAATGGGGAAATAGAAACAAATCCAGCAACACAAGTTGATGAAAAAAAGGATATTGTATATATTAGTGGTAAACAAGTAAGCCCAAAAAAGAAATATACAGTTATTGTCTATAACAAACCAAAAGGGGAGCTTGTAACAAAAAAAGACCCACGTGGAAGAAAAACAATCTATGATACTTTACATCATCAATTTAAGCATTTTATCCCCGTTGGTCGTTTAGATTATGCAACAGAGGGGCTTTTACTTTTGACAGATGCTTCAAAAGTAGCAACAGCTTTAATGAATTCTAATCTTGAGAGAATTTATAAAGTAAAAATCAAAGGGAGCATTACACCAGAGATGGAAGAAGCAATGCTTCATGGTTTAGAACTTGAAGATGCCACAGCAGGTGGACATTCACACTCAAATATCCACCAAATGACATTTGCTCCTTTTTTAGGGTATAAAATACAAAAAAATAGTCCAAGTTATTCTATTTTAAAAATTGCAATTAGTGAAGGACAAAATAGAGAAATTAGAAGATTTTTTGCACACTTTGGTACAGAGGTGGTAGATTTAAAACGGCTCAGTTTTGCAGAGATAGAACTCAACAATCTTCCAACAGGAAAAACAAGGTTTTTAACACGTAGCGAATACAGTGCTCTTGCAAAATTTTTAAAAGAAAATGAAAAATAATTTTACCACTCTTTTACGTCCAAAAACTTTTGATGAGATTGTGGGACAAAATCATCTCACAGCCAAAGATGCACCACTAAGAATCTTAACGCAAAAGGGGGAGCTTGGACATAGCTTTTTTTATGGACCTGCTGGATGTGGCAAAACCTCACTTATACGTGTCATTGCCACAACAATGGATATCCCCTTTTATGAATTTAATGCAACATCATTAAAAATAGACTCTCTTCGAAAAATATTTGACCAATATAACAACAGTCTTATAAAACCTCTTATCTTTATTGATGAAGTTCATCGCCTTTCAAAAAATCAACAAGAGGTATTACTTCCAGTAATGGAAAATAATAGTGTTATCATTATGGGAGCTTCAAATGCAAATCCGTTTTTTTCACTCACATCTGCTATTCGTTCTCGTTCTATGCTCTTTGAACTCTATCCAATTCATAATGATGCACTTTTTACCTTAGCAAAAAAAGCACTCTCTTTTGCCAATCTTACATATGAAGAAGATGCCCTTACTTATCTTGTTTATAGCAGTGGAGGTGATGCAAGATCAATGCTTTATCTTTTAGAAAACTCTGCAAATATCAACACACACATCACATTAAAAATCCTCAAATCTCTCCGTCCACATAGTATTCAAATGGGTAGCAGTGAATCTTCTTTGCATTATGATTTAACTTCAGCACTTATTAAATCTATACGTGGGTCTGATATAGATGCGAGTATCTACTATCTTGCAAGGCTTATTGAAGGGGGAGAGAGTGCAGAATTTATTGCAAGAAGACTTGTGATACTTGCAAGTGAAGATATAGGCAATGCCAACCCTCAAGCACTCACACTCACAACATCGTGTATGACAAGTGTTTCTAAGATTGGTTATCCAGAAGCTCGAATTATCTTAGCACAAGCTGTTGTATATCTTTGTGCTTCACCAAAATCAAACTCCTCATATCTTGCAATCAATAAAGCAATAAAAGCAGTCCAAGATGGAGAGATACTTGAAATTCCTCCACATCTAAAACAACACAATAAAAACTATAAAAATCCTCATAATTATAATGGATATGTCAAACAAAATTATCTTACAAAAAAACTCAAATTTATTACACTTCTTAATAGAGGATATGAAACAAAAATGAAAGAATGGATAACAAAACTGACAAACTTTAACTTACATTAATTATATTACACTAAAATAATGTCCATTCATTTTATTACAAAGAAAAAAGGAAAAAATATGGAAATTACAACATCATCAAACAAAGTAACAATTACAGGAAATATTAAAAGTGTAAGTGATTATCAATCAATCAAATCTGAGCTTGACCATCTTGCAAAGCAATATAGTAGTATTACTGTTGATATCAAAGATTCTATCTCTATCACTTCATCTGTGATTGGATATTTCAATAAACTTGTTTTAAAAGATAATATAGACCTTCGTCTAAATATAGGAAATGACCAACTATTAGATCTTTTAAAAGATCTTAACCTTGCATCAACTTTCAAAGCTACAAAAGCATAAAAATACAATAAATGACTGATGTATTAAAAGAGAATGAAGATATACTCAAATATCTCAAGACATTAAATATTTTATGTGTTGATGATGATGAGGCAACAATAGATGCTTATGAATCTCTTTTTCAATATCTTGTCAAAGATTTTATAAGTGCAAATAATGGTGAAGATGGCTTTAAAAAGTTTCAAGAAAATAAAATAGATTTTATTATTACAGACTATCATATGCCTATTCTTGATGGCTTGGAGATGGTCAAAAAAATTAGAGCAATAGACAAAGATGTCCCTATCATCCTTGTCACTGCCATTGATGATAAAGAGGTTATCATCAATGCGCTAAATTTTAGAGTCAATCATTTTATCAAAAAACCTATTCATCCAAAGCAAGTTATAAATGTTATTATTGATGCTGCTAAAATGCTCCTTGCAAATCAACATCTCAAAGAATTACAACAAAAAAGACTTCAAGAGTTAGAAGCAAAAGAGAGTTACAGTACATATCAAGAAGATTTGGCATTTGATAAAGAGCTAAATATTTTAAGAAATGATTTTTATTATCAAATGCTCAATACAAAAGATGATATCTATCTTTTAGATTTTTTATATCAACCATTAGATATTGTGAGTGGAGATGCTTATAGTGCAAGAAAGATAGATGAAAACCAATCTTTTTATCTTATGATAGATGGAATGGGTAAAGGGTTATCTGCTTCACTTACTGCAATGGTTATCACAACTTTTATCAATCATACTATTGATAAAATGATTAAATATAATGACTTTGACCTCTATCGCTTAACAAAAGAAGCTCTTAATTATATTAGACCTGTTCTTTTAGATGAAGAAGCACTCTCTATTGATTTTTTTGTTATCAATAATAAAACAAATACCCTTTCCTATGCAAAATTTGCAATGCCTGTTATGCTTTTACAAGATGAAAAAGGCAATGTGATTAGACTCCAATCAAATAATCTTCCAATGTCTAAATATCTTGAAGATGTTGTTATTTCTACTTTTAATATAAAAGATATTATTAAAATTCTTATCTATTCAGATGGACTTGTAGAAAATACAACATGCAACCAATCAAAAAGTTATCTTGAATTTATTGAAAAAGATTTTTATACAAGTTTTACAAAGGATGATTTTAAACATAGTTTTATGCAAAAAATCAATCAACAAGAAGATGATATCACCCTTATTTATCTCCACAAACTCAAATACAATAAATCTATCCTTGAAAAAAAGGTCTTTGAAACAAGTTTAGAAGATGTAGATAACGCAAATGAATGGTATATAAATTTATGGGAACAACTAACGGATAATAGCTCTGTTGTCAATTCGATAGGGTTAGTATTTAATGAGCTTTTTATGAATGCTTATGAACATGGAAATCTTGGTATCGATGCAACAACAAAAAATAAAATGTTAGATGAAGATATCTACTTCGATACACTTTTAGAAAAAGAACAAATGTGTGATAAACAAATCACCGTAGAAGTACAAAAAATCCCTTATAACAATATAGATTATATCATCACTATCATTACTGATGAAGGGGAAGGATTTGATACTCAAATTCTTAGTAAAATTTTTAGAAATTCACAAACATTTAATGGAAGAGGTGTTTTTGTCTCAAGAAAAAATTCTTTGGGGATTTACTATAACCGTAAGGGAAATCAAGTTCTCTTTTTAAATAAAGTTCCACAAAAAGAGGACTAATCCTTTTCCACACAAAAAAGTGTGGAAAAAAAGATTATTTATTTAATGCTGCTTTTGAAGCTTCAACAACTGCACTAAATGCTGCTGCATCATTCATCGCCATATCAGCAAGAATTTTACGATCAAGCTCGATACCTGCTTTATGAACACCATTCATAAATGTAGAATAGTTCATACCATTTAAACGAGCCGCTGCATTGATACGGATAATCCATAGTTTACGGAATTCACGTTTTTTCTGCTTACGGTCACGGTGTGCATATACTAATGAACGCTCTAATTGTTCTTTTGCTTTTCTAAAGTGTTTACGACGACCACTATAGAAACCTTTTGCTAATTTTAATATCTTTTTATGTCTTGCTCTACGAACAGTACCTGTTTTTACTCTTGGCATTTCTTTCCTTTTTTCTTTACCCAGATCATCTGTGTGATACGAGGTGCCACTTTTGTGGGCTTACCCAACTACTTAAAATTGGAGATTTATCATTAACTAAAAATTAGTTAATCATAGCCTTAATATTTTTTTCATCAACTTTAGCAACCACTTTTGGTGTGTTTTGCTTACGGCGAGTTTTTGCGTCTTGTTTTGTTAAAATATGGCTTCTATACGCAGTTCCACGTTTAATAGTACCATTTTTTTTCACTTTAAAACGCTTAACAGCACCTTTAACCGATTTCATTTTAGGCATCGATATTTCCTTATGTAAAATTCTCATGATATTGAGGCCATTATTATACCAAAATAATAATAAAATTTTGATATAATAACTGTATGAATTCAATTAAACATATACAAAACGCTTTACGTGACTTAGATGAAGAGGTACAAAACCTTTTATTGGACCAAAGTATTCCCTTAAATGAAAAAGATAACATTATGTTGCCTATTTTACAACAAAAAAGGGTTTTAACACAAACATTAGAGGACCTCATCTACCTCAAAGAACATCCACCAACACCAAATCAACCATGTGGTATTTCAAAATACAGAACAGATTAAATGATATTTATAGTTACAGCCCTAAAACCAGAAGCACAAGCATTTGTTGATAAATATAAACTCAAAAAAAATACTCTTAAAAACTATACAATATTTCAAAATGATACAATGACTGTTATTATAAGTGGCATTGGGATTCATAATGCTATGATGGCCACACAAACACTCATTGATTTTTTTGATATTGTTGATGAAGATATATTTCTCAATGTAGGAATTTGTGGTGCAAACAAACAATATGAAATTGGTTCACTACTCCCTATTTCTCATATCATTTATGAAGAAAAAAAATATAGCATCAATACACAAAACAATCACACCATTGCCTGTGTAAATACCCCCATAACAAATCCAATATATGAGATTGTAGATATGGAATCTTTTGGATTTTATGATGCTATCATCCATTCACCTGCAATTAAAAACTATGCAATTTTTAAAATTGTCAGTGACCATTTTGAACCAAAAAAAATCACAAAAGAAACAACAAAATCACTACTATTTCAACATATAGAAACAATTTTAAGCTCCATTTAGCATAAAATACCATACAATCAAAATAAAGCAAAAGGGGTTTAAATGTTAAGAGTGCTATTTTTATTTATTTTTTTTACTATCTTTTTACAAGCTAATGAACATATTATTTTACAACTCAAGTGGAAACACTCCTTCCAGTTTGCTGGATTTTATATGGCAAAGGAAAAGGGTTTTTATCAAAAAGCTCATTTAGATGTTGAACTCAAAGAACTTCAAAGCAATACTAATTTAGTTAATGATGTGCTCACACAAAAAGCAACCTATGGAATAGGAGATAGTGCTCTTATTTATTATCGACTCCAAAAGAAACCCATCGTCCTTATGATGCCAATTTTTCAAACAACTCCTTTAGCACTCTTAACAACAAAAAATGTCCATTCTCTCAAAGATTTTCATTCACCAGAAATTTTTATCAATAAGTTTAGTTTCCAATCCCCTGCACTCCTTTCAATGCTTCATCTCTCAAATATTCCTATGGAGAGATTTAAAACAAAAATGGGTGTTTTTAGTGTTGAAGATATGCTCAAACAAAAACTTGATTTATATAGTGTCTATATTCCAAATCAACCATATTACTTAAAAAAGCACCATATTAATTATCATCTTTTTACTCCAAAAGATTATGGATTGGATTTTTATGGAGATATCCTTTTTACCTCTCAAAAAGAACTCACCAATCATTTTAATAGAGCAATTGCTTTTATGGATGCATCAAAAAAAGGGTGGCAATATGCTCTTAGTCATATCGATGAAACCATTCAAATAATCCAACAAAAATATAATCCACAACATTTCTCTAAAGAAGAACTTCTCTATCAAGCAAAAGCATATCAAAAACTCATCAGTCCAAATTTTCATTTCAATCCACAAAAAATTCAAACAACAAAAATTATTTTCAAACTTCTTTATAAAATAAAAAATGATTTTAATTATAAAGATTTTATTCTCAATCGCTACATTGCAACACCAAAAGAGAGAGAATTTATAAAAAACCATAAAATTCGCTGTATCACAACAACAAATTGGCCACCATTTAACCTGATTCAAAAAGATAAAGTAGTTGGATTGGGGATAGATTATTGGAATATTGTTGCAAAAAAATTAGAAATAGATAATAGTTGCTACAAAATAGATAATTTTACCACTCTTTTAAATGATATAAAATCAAAAAAAGCAGATATCACTATCTCAACAAGTAAAACTCCAGATAGAGAAAAATATGCTCTTTTTTCCAAACCCTATGTTACTTTTCCAATAGTAATAGCAACAAAAAATGATACTGACTTTATCCCAAATGCCAAAACACTTCAAGATAAAGTGATAGCTGTTGTCAAAAATCATACTGCTACAAAACTTTTTCAAGCAAAATATCCAAACTTTTTTTATAAAGAAGTAGATACTCTCAAACAAGCACTTACCCTTGTAAAAAACAACAAAGCATATGCCACAATAGAAATCCTTCCTGTCTTAGCATATAAAATCAATAATGAAAATTTTAATACACTCAAAATTTCTGGAAAAACAGAGTTATTGTTTCCTGTACGCTTTATGATACGTAAAGATTATGCACCATTACTTCCTATTATTAATAGAGTTATAGATTCTATAGACCCAATCACAAAAAAAACTATCTATCATAAATGGATTGCTGTTCATATGCAAATGGGATATTCTCAACATAAAGTCAATAAATTTATCCTCATTGCCATAGCTGTATTTATCCTTTTTCTTTTATGGATTGTTATCCTTATGTATCACATCCAAAAAAGAAAAAAAGTTGAAGCAGAATTAGAAAAACTTGCAAATTATGATAAACTCACATCAATTTATAATAGACATAAAATTGATGAGTTTTTATCAAATCAGATGGCTTTCTCCAAAAGATACAACAAAAAACTCTCCCTTATCTTTTGTGATATTGATAAATTTAAAAAAATCAATGATACTTTTGGTCATAAAGTTGGAGATATTATCTTACAAGAGATAACACAACTCATCTCAAAAAGAATTCGAAAAACTGATGGCTTTGGAAGATGGGGTGGTGAAGAATTTTTAATCGTCCTTCCAGAAACAAATATCCAAGAAGCAACACTCATAGCAGAAGAACTTCGTCATACCATAGACAAAAATAATTTTACAACCATCAAACATACAACATGTAGTTTTGGAGTCATAGAAGTAAATTCTGATGATACTTTAGATATGACTATGAAAAAAGTAGATGAACTTCTCTATAAAGCAAAAGAAAATGGAAGAAACAGAGTAGTAAATGATATATAAAAATGTTATAATTCCTCTTTTAAAGGTGAGTTAATGTTAAAATTTATATTTTTTCTATTTATAAGTATCAATCTTTTGGGGAATGAACCTATTGTTCCTATCCCTCAAACCATATCATACAACAAACAAAAAGCACTCCTTGGGAAAGAGCTTTTTTTTGACCCTATTCTTTCTAAAGATAACACTATTTCGTGTGTTGTATGTCATAATTTATCTCATGGTGGAGCAGACCCTCGTAAGGTATCTATTGGTGCATATCAAAGACATGGAAATATCCAATCTCCAACTGTTTATAATGCAACATTTAATTTTAAACAATTTTGGAATGGAAGAGCAAATAATCTCAAAGAACAAGCACAAGGCCCTTTAGAAAATCCAAACGAACACGCAATGACAAAACAACTTGTTGAACAAAGACTAAATAACTCAGAAAAATATAAAAAACTTTTTTACAATACATATCATACAAAACATATTCAATTTGATGAAGTAACAGATGCTATTGCAGAATTTGAAAAAACACTTATCACACCAAATGCAAAATTTGATAAATACTTACGTGGAGAAATTACTCTTAATAAACAAGAAAAACAAGGCTATGTACTTTTTAAACAATATGGCTGTATTACGTGTCATAATGGTATCAATATTGGTGGAAACTCTTTTCAAAAAATGGGAACTTTTTTCCCTTATGAAACAAATGCCACCTATCCAGATAGGAGAGAATTTTTACATAATAAAAATTATCATAATGTTTTTAAAGTACCAACACTAAGAAATATTGTTTTAACTGCTCCATACTTTCACGATGCAAGAGCAAAAACACTTATAGATGCAGTCAAAAAAATGGCATATTATAATCTTGGTATAGAGATGCCAGATGAAGATGCAAAAAAAATTGTTGCATTTTTAAAAACCTTAACAGGTAAAAAACCAAAAATAGTAGAGCAACCATAATGTCAGTATTTCGTAATAAAACCATCATCATACTTACTCTTTTTGGTATTTTTTCTTTTGGGATATTGTCTTATTTTTATATGACACAACGCTCTTTTATACACAATCAAAAAGCTTTTTTTATCCATTTAGATAACATTGATAACTCTATTAGTGATTTAACAAGTGAAACACTCAAAAATTCCCTTTTTATCTATAATTCTCAAGATAAAATTGCAAATGACTATGATACTATTGAAAAAGAATTACACGCTTTACAAAATGCAAAAATTTTACACAATAAACCCTACAAAATATTAAAATACAAAATAGATACCGACCTTCAACAACAAATAAAATATTTTCTTCAAAAAGTTCAACTCTTTTTAATTGCTAATGCAGCAGTAAAAAACTCAACACTCTTTTTATCATCTTATATAGAAAGAGCATCCTATATAAAACAAAAACATCCCCTCTTATATGCCAAAGCGGTAAGTATTTTTAATCATTTTCAAAATACAAGAAGAACTCAAGACTTAGATTTTTTTAATACACTTCATTATAAACTTCACAGTAATATACAAGATAAAAAAGTACAACAATTTATAAAAAAATTTAATCTTCATACATCATTTTTAACAAAAAAAATTCCACTATTTATCACTGTAACAAATGATGTTCTTAATAATAACATTGATGTTACACTCCATACAATCAAAAAAGAGTTCCAAACTATTGTGTTAAATGACTTTTTATTTTTTGATCAATCTGCTCTTGTTATTGCTGGAATTTTAATGTTTTATTTTTTCATAGCACTTTATCTTTTTATCCAATATCAAAAAATAAATCATTCTCTTAATTATGCACTTATTCACGATCAATTAACAAATCTTTATAATCGAAACTCTTTTATAAGAGATACACAAAAAACAAAAGTACCACAAACCATTTTACTCCTTAACATTGATGCATTTAAAGAGATTAATGATATCTATGGAAATGATTTTGGAAATAAAGTGCTTATTGAATTTACACAGTTTTTAAAAAACTACTTTGAACAAACAAAAGATGTTACACTCTATAGAGTTGGTGGTGATGAATTTATTGTTCTTTTTCAAAAAAAAGATTCTAAAGAGGTAATGAAAATTGCTACAAACCTAATAAATGCCATAAAACATAGTAATCTAAAAATAGATAACAACCTTTTAAATCTCTCTGTAAGTATTGCTATAAACTCTATCCCTCCCCTTTTAGAAAATGCTGACCTTGCACTCAAAATTGTCAAAAAAGATATCGATAATCGTGTTATAGAATATACAGATAATTTAAACCTCAAAGAGGAATGGGAAAAAAATAAACAAACAATTGAGATGGTAAAATCTGCACTTTATGAAGATAGAATTGTCCCTTATTTTCAAGGAATTGTAAATCTTCAAACAATGAAAATAGAAAAATATGAATCTCTTGTAAGATTAATTTTACCATCTGGTGAAGTCCTCTCCCCTTATTTCTTTTTAGATACAATTAGTAAAACACACTATTATTATGCAATCACAAAAACAATGATACAAAAAACAATCAAAACAGCACAACAACACCCAATGTATCGTTTTTCTATTAATCTTTCTATGAAAGATATAATAAATGAAGAGATTACCAATACCCTTTTTGAACTTTTTGAACAAGATAAAAAAACTGCCTCAAGAATCGATATAGAACTTTTAGAAACAGAACTTGTCGAAATTCAAAACCAACATATCAATGATTTTATTGCAAAGGTACACAGCTATGGCTCTAAAATTCTCATTGATGATTTTGGAACAGGATATTCAAACTTTGCATATCTTGCAGAACTTCACGTAGATACAATAAAAATAGATGCTTCCATCACAAAAGAGATTACTCAAAATCCAAAAAAACTCCATATATTAAAAACAATTGCAAACTTTACTAAAGGGTTGCAAATGCAAAATGTTGCAGAATTTGTTGAAACAAAAGAGGTTGCTTTGATGTTAAAAGAACTCAATGTTGAATATGCTCAAGGGTACTTTTTTGCAAAACCTCAACCTCAGCCAGAAAAGAATAATGAAGTAACACAAAAATTATAAAAAGAAAAAAATATGGATGATTTTCAAAAATATAATTTAGATGAGATTCTCCCTCTCATCACCGTTACAGAACTTCGTGATGCTTATACACAAGGACATTCCCAAAGAGTTGCATACTATGCTCACCTTTTAGCAACTGCTTTAAATCTTGATACAACAGTTTGTCAAAATGTATATACAGCTGGTTTACTTCACGATATTGGAAAAATTGGTATCCCAGATGCTATTTTACTCAAACCCGGACAACTTGATAAAGAGGAGTTTGAACTCATTAAACTCCATAGTAGCATCAGTGGTCAGATTGTAAAAAATATCCCACATTATAAATATCTTGCAAATATTGTAGCCTCTCATCACGAAAATTATGATGGGAGTGGATATCCTCAAGGACTCAAAAAAGATGAAATTCCACTTGAAGCAAGGCTTCTTTCTATTGCTGATGTTTTTGATGCTCTTACAACACGACGTATTTACAGATCTTCTTTATCATTTGAGCAATCACTTACTATCTTAAAAGAACAAAAATATAAATTTGACCCTTATTTTTTAGAAACATTTTTAAAAATCATTCCCCATTATGGTATAACAAAAGCACAAACAAAAACAATCCATTTTGAAAAGCTTGAAAAATTAAGAAATAACTTCTTTTTTATTGACCCTCTTACAAAAACACTCAATCGTGATGGATTGTTAGCTATTCTTGGAAAACTTTCTCATTATCAATATAAACTTATGTTATATTTTCTCAATATTAAAAATTTTAAAGAATATAACTACCATTTTGGCTCACAAGAAGGAGACCAACTCCTCATCCAACTTACAAAACTTTTTTATAAAACATTTACCCCTCAAGAAACCATCAAAGAACCTCAAAAAAAAGATATCTATTTTGCACGTATTCAAGCAGACCAATTTATCTTTATCTCTATTGAACAAAGAGAAAATTATCTTACATATAAATTAGAACAAATGATTCAACAATTTCAACAAGAGTTTCAAGTAGAGATAAAAACAACAAAAATTATAAAAAACTCCCACAATATTAAAAGTGAAATAGGATATCTTTTATGACTCTAATAGAAACTTTTTCTATCAAAGAAAATGCAGATATTATCTATACAAAACAGATGTTACAAAACCATTTTGATGATACAAAATTTATAGATAAAAGCTTTTTCCTTTTTGCTTTTATGGAATTAGCAACTAATCTTATCAAACATACAAATGGTGGTACTGTTTTTTTATTTGAATCTTTGGGGTATTATCTTTTAGGTGTTGGTGATAATGGTACGGGGATACAAAATGTCACATCATCACTAAAAAAAGGATTTAGTACAGCAAATAACTCTTTAGGACTTGGTTTATACCAACTTCACACCAATGAAGTGTATGATTTTGAAATTTTTTCAACCACACAAAAACATTTTCACGGTACAACTATCTTACTCAAACCAAAACAAATCTACTCAAACATTACTGCTGTATCAGACCCTTTTATCAATGAAAAAAATAATGGGGATTTTTTTGCAAAAAAGGGAAAATTTCTTCTCTTTGGTGATGCCGCAGGACACAATAAAAAAGCACACACCACTGCCCAATTTATCACAAAAAAATTTTTTTCAACACCCCTTTCATGTATTTTAATAGATAAATTTTTTCTCTCTTTACATCAAGAACTCCAAGACAATGCAATGAGAGGTGCTGTTTGTATTGTTGGAGAAATTGTTAAAAATCATCTTACTATTTGTGGTGTTGGAGACCTTTCTTTATGGATAAAAACTCCAAAAACAATGCAAAGAAAAAAATTAAAAAGTGGTATAATTGGGGAGATATTTTCAGATTTTCAGCAATACGACTTTATGTTAAATAAAGAAGAGTTTTGTATCATAACAACAGATGGAATAGAAGAAAACAAAATGAAAGATTTTGAGGCTATTACTATGCAAAATTATTCAACACATTTTATCGCATTTACAATGCTTTATTTTGCTGGGTCAGCATTTGATGATAGTTCTATTCTTATTATAAAAGGAACAGATGATGGATAACAATTTTTATACACAGTTACAAAAAATCATATCAAACCAAAGTGAAGAAATCATTAAATATTGGTTAGAATATTTTGATGATGATGATGAAAAGGATGATGCATATCGTTATTATGATGATTTTTTAGGTTTTTTTGAAGAGTGTTTATTGGTACAATTAGATATCAATAGTGATGAAAGAGAAGCGATGCTTCTTTTTTTGACAAAACTTCAAGAAACAATAGGAATGGAAAATTTTTATCAATTTAAAAATTCTGTTTATAGTTGTTATCTTAAATTTCCAATTTTAAAAATAATGGAAAAAGAATCTCTTTTTACTTTAGAAAATGTTTCTGTTATTACCACTTTCTTTGAAAATCTTACATCTGCTTTAATTATGCAAGAGTATGACAAAAATACCAAATTTAAAATACAATCAAGTGAAGAACTTGCTCAAAGGGAAGCTCCAATGAGTGAACTGTGGGATGAAGTCTTTATGGTAAGTATTGTAGGGACATTAGATTCTGATAGAGTATTAAAAATCATAGATAAAGTACTTGACTTTTTAGAACAAAAGGAGAGTTCTTATGTGATTATAGATATTGGAGCTATTTTTGATATTAACTCCGAAGTAACAAATCAAATTTTAAAACTCAATAATGCAGTCCATTTTATGGGAGCTACTCCTATGCTTACTGGAATTACCAAAAATATAGCAAAAAGTTTAACACATCTTGATATTTCATTAGGAGATATTAAAACTTTTTCTTCTACACGAACTGCTTTAAAAGCAATTTTGGATAAAAATTCGTGATACAACCCACTGCTATCTTTGATGGTATCATCTCTTTAAATAAAAAAGATGGTGCCATTAAAAATATTTGGTTAAGTGAAGCCTTAAAAAATCTCTCTCTACAATCTAAAGAGGATTTGGAGAATTTTTTTCAAACCATACTCCACAAAAAAGTATGCCCTCTTCTTGCCGTTTTTCAACATCAAGAAAAAACATATGTTGTTTTTTATAAAATTTTTCAAGATGATGTTGTTTTTTTCTTTCAAAATATCAGTGCAATAAAAAAACTTCTTTTTGATAAAGAAGAAGTACTACTTGATGGTTTAACAAAATGTTATCTTAAAAAAGAGATTGAGGCTTTTATCACTCAAGCATTAGAATATTTTATCCGTTATAAAAAAGAGAAATTTTCTGTCATTATGTTTGATATCGATTTTTTTAAAAAAGTCAATGATACCTATGGACATCTTGCTGGAGATTTTGTTTTAAAAGAACTTGCAACCCTTGTCAAAACATCACTCCGTAAATCAGATGTTTGTGGAAGATTTGGTGGAGAAGAATTTTTAATTCTTTTACCAAATACAAGAACAAATGGTGCCTTTGAACTTGCAAATAAACTCAACAACCAAGTAAAAAATCACTCTTTTATCTATAATGAACAAAAAATTCCTATAACCATTAGTATAGGAATTACTTCTGCAAGTTATACTGATTCATTTCATTCCCTTATCCAAAGATGTGATGAAGCACTCTATCTTGCTAAAAAAAATGGACGAAATAGAGTCCAATACCAATAACAAATCAAAAAAGGATATCAATGACACAAAAAACTCCCATCAAACTCTTAGGGTTCTTGTTTATCTTCTCTCTTTCTCTCCAAGCAAAATATACAAATTGCCATTTTAAAACAAAACACTATGAAGATATTTGTCAAAAAGTAGTAAAAAAAGGGGTATCATATGAATATGCCAATACGTTTTTACTCTCATACTATAAAACACAATTTTTTGATGAAATAAGCTGGAAGTATCTTCAACCAAAATATATCAAAAAACATCGAGAAAATGAAAAAAAAGCAAACAATACCCTTGTAAAATATATCCCAACAATGGTTGCTCATCTCAAAAAATATCAAAAAGTTTATGATTATGCCCAAAAAAAATATGGGGTCAATAAAGAGATTATCGCGGCTATTTTACTCAAAGAAACGCGACTTGGTAAAATCAAACCAAAACACGATGCTTTTATTGTTTTTAATACCATAGTTACCCGTATCCCTACTCCAAAAACTTCACGTGAAAAATGGCTTTTGCATATGGGAGAGAAAAATATGGTAGATATCATTGCATATTGTTATGAAAAAAAAGTAAAACCTTATCAATGTAATCTTCCAAGTTCTTATGCTGGTGCTGTTGGCATTCCTCAATTTATGCCAAGTAGTTTTATCTATGCTGATAGCTATAAACACAAAGTCCCTGACCTTACAACAGTAGAAGATGCTATTGTTTCTGTTGCAAAATTTCTCCATAAAAAAGCACATTTTACACAACCCATAGACTTTGATAAACTCCCAAATCTTCCAAAGATAGAATCACAATGGTATGATTTTGCATTTTATCACGATAATGCCTCTTTTGTTTATGAGAAAGGAAGTCGCGGACAAAAATATGCTTGTTTTGCTTGTGGAAAAAAACAACTTGCTTATCTTGCAAACTATGTTAAAAAAATTATGCGCTATAATAATTCATCAAATTATTCAATTGGTGTTTTACGCTTAGCGTATGATGCACATTATAGGTTGTAACAATGGGATGGACGTGTCAACATAATTTTGATGGGTATTGTAAACTCTTAAAAAAAGAGTGTCTTCCGGGGATAAAAGGGTGTGTTTTACAAAAAAGTGAATATATCTTTACAACAGGCTCTTATGAAGAGGACAAAAAACAGGCAAAAGAGAAAAATGAGCAAATAGATTTTGCTCAACTTGCAAGAAGTCATTGATGCAAAAGTATCTTTTTATCATTTTATTTGCACTCACACTCAGTGCTGCACTCACACTCAGTGCAAATAATATTACTCCATATACTCTCAATCCAAAACATAAATCACTCAAACATATTAAAATTCTTGATGCAAAAGAGTTACATTTTTCAAATATTCACGAACTCTCTGCTCTTGCTTATAAAAACAATACTTTATATGCTTTAAATGATAAAGGGATTTTATACCATTTTACAATAGACCTAACACACAATAAAATAAACAAACTCACACTCCAAAAAAAATTACTACTTCAAGCAAAACATTACAAAACAAAAAGAATCGATTCTGAAGGGATGACACGCATTAAAAACACACTCCTTGTCTCTTTTGAAAAAGACCCCCATATAGAGCTTTTTTCACTCAATGGAAAAAGTAAAAAACTCAAAAAAAAATACAAACTCTCCAAAAAATTAAAAGACCCAAAAAAATATATCAATCCCAATAAAATGTTAGAAGCTGTAACATATAATCCAACTTATGGTGTTATTTCTGCTCCAGAAAAACCATTTCATAATAAATCATATCATACTCTCTATAGTGCGAAAAAAAAGTGGAAAATAAAAAAAGAGGGTGGTATCTCTGCAATGACATTTATAAGTAAAAATAAACTTCTTATTTTACAAAGAAAATTTGATTTTTTTACAAGAAGAAGAGTTGTAACACTCACCCTTTTAAATCTAAAAAATAATAAAAGTAAAATCCTTGCACGATTTGATTCAAAAGATGGCTGGAAACTTGATAATTTTGAAGGGCTTACCAAAATAAAAGACAATATCTATCTTATGGTAAGTGATGACAATAATAGCTTTTTTCAAAAAACACTTTTAGTGCTTTTTCAAATCCAAAATCCCTAAGGATTTTAGATTGGTAGTACTCTAATTTTTGGAGAGAGTTTTTCTTTGAGTGTTGTTTCTATTGCATAAAGCGTTCCTGTTGCTGAAGAAGCACAACTACTACAAGCACCAAGATAACGGATATAAATATCGATAAATTCATCACCTGGTTTGATATCGATAACTTCCATATTTCCACCATCCATTACAAGAAACTGACGAACATTTTCATCAATAACTGCATCAACTGCTTTAATTTGTTGTACAAGAGTCATATCTTCAAATTTTACTTCTCCACTTGCACTTGCATCTGCAGCTGCTTTCATCTTCTCTTCATCCATCTCTCTACGAGTTTGTTCTAAAATATCTACAAGGTAGTATTCTCTTTCTTCGTGTCCACCTGGTTTGATACACGATTTACAAAAACCACCTGCTTTTGTATAGTCTGTAATCTCTTCAACTGTTTTTAAATCATTAAGACGGATAACTTCTTGAATCGTTCCTAAACTCACACGTGCACATTCACACACAATGATATCATTTTCAAAACTCTCACTATCTACACCAAGATATAATCCTGCTGCTTTTTTAATAACATCATATGCCATAACAGAACAGTGCATCTTTTGTGGTGGTACTGCTGGAGTATCTGGATCATCACGTAATGCTTTTTCAACATCAATATTAGTAATTTTTACCGCTTCTTGTACTGTTTTTCCAATACAAAGCTCTGTCATTACATCTGAACTTGCAATAGCAGTCCCACATCCAAAACTCTTAAATTTTGCATCTACAATTACATCTGTTTTTGGATCTACTTCCCAATACAAACGAACCGCATCACCACAACTCTCTGCACCAAAATCTGCAACAATGAGCTTATGACCACGTTTTTTTACATCTTCTTCAAAAATCTCACCTTGATGTTTTGGGTTATTCATCAATGTTGTTACTTTATTAGAATATGCATCCCATAAAGATTCTCCTAAGATATCACCTTTAGCCATTTTTCTTTCCTTTTTTTAAAAAATTATTAGTGAAGTTCACTCTCTTGAACTTCTCCACCTTTTGTTGGTTGTTGTTTAGCAAATGAACTTGAAATTTCACGTAAACGCTCAACTGCTTGTTTGAAATGTTTGATAGTATATTCTATCTCTTCATCTGTTGTAAAACGACTCAAACTTAGACGAATTCCTGTATGAGCTAATTCATTATCCACACCTATTGCCATCATTACAGTATTTGCTTCTAAATCTTCACTCGCACACGCAGAACCTGTTGAAGCAGCAATGTTGCTGTTATTTAAATCCCAAAGCATTGCTTCACCCTCAACACCTTTTATAGAAATTAAAAGAGTATTTGGTGTACGATTTTCTCTATTACCTACGGTAAAAGTATCTGGAATTTTTAAAAGTTCATCTTCTAAATGGTCTCTTTTTGCTTTAATTTGTGCCATTTTTTCTTCGATATTTGTTGTTGCAAGTTCTATTGCTTTGCCCATTCCAACAATATATGGTACATTAAGTGTTCCTGAGCGGCGACCACCCATTTGCTCTCCACCATGCAAAAGTGGTGTAAGTGGTTGAGAATCTTTAATAAATAATCCCCCTACCCCTTTTGGTCCATGAAATTTATGTGCAGAAAATGAAAGAAAATCAACTCCTGCTTCTTGAACATCTACTGGTATCTTACCAACTGCTTGTACACCATCTGAATGAAAAAGTACCCCTTTTTCTCTACAAACTTCCCCTATCTCTTTAATAGGATTAATCATCCCTGTTTCATTTGATGCCCACATAATTGAAACAAGTGCAGTTTTATCTGTAATGAAACTTTTTAAAATTTCTACATCTACTGTTCCTTGATGATTTACTGGAAGGTATGTTACTTTTACACCCTCTTCTTCAAGCCATTTACAAGTTGATAAAACAGATGGATGTTCTACTTCTGATGTAATGATATGATCTTTTTCACCATGCTTAATATAATCTGTATAAACTGATTTTAACACCCAGTTATTTGATTCTGTTGCACACGAAGTAAATACAATATCATCTTCATCACGTGCATTAATTGCTTTATATACCTGATCAATCGCATGACCAAGTGCTGCGTGAGATGCTGTTCCAAATCTATGGAGTGAATTTGGGTTACCATATATTTCACTAAAAAATGGTTGCATAACTTCTACAACTGATGGGTCTACCATTGTTGTAGCATTATTATCTAAATAAACTTCCATTGTAACCTCGTTTTTATAATTTGTGGTATGATAGTGCTTTTGTCATTACGAAGTGCTTAAGATTTAGGAGTAATAAATTTTAATTAATATTACATTCAGCTTACTTATTTACAATGACATCAAAAGGATATATATGTGTAATTACAATCTACAATCACAAGAAACAAAAGAATTTCTTCATCTTTTTATGACAAAAGCAGCACAAAAAGTTGGTGGGATAAATTTTCTTTTAGGTCTTATAGAAACAATCAAAACAACAAAACCTCATCCACTTCTTTCAAAACACACTCAAATTGAATCTCAAAAAGTAACACTCCAATGGAATAAGGTTATATTTAAAGATAAATTTGACCTTTTAGAATCAATCATCGTTTTACATAAATCATCACAAAGTGATCATCTTAATATTCTTGATATTGAGAGTCCAAAAAAAAGAAAAAAAGTTTTTAATATGGTAAAAACTTTAGCTCCCATAGAGTTTATTGTCAAACCAAAAAACGATGCTGATGGAGAAGGGTTTAGTTTTTTAGTTTTTGAAACAATAAAAGAGGATTATGTAAAATTAAATCCTATCTTTGTGGCTTTCTTTTTTTGTTCTGTTGAATTTACAAAAAAAGCATTAAAACAACATACTTAAGAGATGTTTTGATATAATAACTTTACAAAATATTAAAGGTAAAAAATGGGTCAAACTATAACAGAAAAAATATTTTCAGAACACGTTGGTAAAAAAGTTTTTGCTGGTGAAATTATCAGATCAAATATCGATATGGTTATTGGAAACGATATCACAACTCCTATCTCTATCAAAGCCTTTGAAGATAGTGGAGCTACATCGTTAGCAAACCCTGATGGATTTTCTATCGTTCTTGACCACTTTATCCCAGCAAAAGATATCGCTTCGGCAAATCAAGCTCGAATTAGTCGTGATTTTGCAAAAAAGCATAAATTAAAAAACTTTTTTGATGAAAAAGATATGGGAATAGAACATGCACTTTTACCAGAAAAAGGGCTTGTTGTTCCGGGTGATGTTATCATTGGAGCAGATTCTCATACATGTACTCACGGAGCACTTGGTGCATTTTCTACTGGTATGGGTTCAACTGACCTTGCTTTTGCTATGATTACAGGTGGAAATTGGTTTAAAGTTCCAGAATCTATTAAAGTAAATCTTCACGGAAAACCAGGACCTCATACAACAGGAAAAGATATCATCTTAGAAATTATCCGTATGATTGGTGTAGATGGTGCTTTATATAAAACACTTGAGTTTACTGGAAGTACTATTCAACACTTAAGTATGGATGATAGATTTTCTATGTGTAATATGGCCATTGAAGCAGGTGCAAAAAGTGGGATTGTTGCTTATGATGATATCACAAAAGAGTTTTTAGAAGGAAAAGATTTAGCTCGTCCTCCACGTATTCACTATTCAGATGATGATGCATCATATGTTCAAGTTCTTGATATAGATGTTGCAAAACTTGAACCAGTGATTGCTTATCCTTTCTTACCATCAAATGGACACTCTATCACACAAGCTGTTGCAGATAAAATCAAAATTGACCAAGCATTTATTGGCTCATGTACAAATGGTCGTTTGGGAGATTTAAAAGTTGCTGCTGAAATTTTAAAAGGGAAAAAAGTCCACGAAGATGTTCGACTCATTGTAACACCAGGGACACAAAGAATTTTCAAAGAAGCATCAAGACTTGGTTATATCGATGCTATCATTGATGCTGGTGGTGTTGTTTCAAATCCTACATGTGGTGCTTGTCTTGGTGGATATATGGGGATTTTAGGAGATAACGAAGTTGCAATCTCAACAACAAATCGAAACTTTGTTGGTCGTATGGGAAGTAGAAACTCTAAAGTTTATCTTGCAAACTCTGCAGTTGCAGCTATCTCTGCTATCAATGGATACATCTCAGACCCAAGAATCTAAGGAGTAAATAAATATGAAAAAACTACTTTTACTACCAGCAGTGTTTGCTGGTTCTTTAATAGCTTCTACTCCAAATTATGAAGTATCAGCACTCCTTGGATATAATATGACAGAAGAGGAACCTCAAAGAATTAAAAGTGATCTTCTTTTTGGTTCTCAACTTCAACTTAATAAATTTTCTTACTACCATATTATCCCTGAACTTGCTTTACTCTATTCATCAACAAATTATGATGATATTTCCTCAACACAAGTTGGTGTTTTTAGAATAGGTATCAATGGAGTCTATGAGTATAAAAAATTTAAAAAAACAGTTATTCCAACTCTAAAACTTGGTATGGGATATAGCATTGTAAGTGAAGCAAAACACAATACAAGTAGTAGTCCCTTTACAAATTTAGGATTAGGAGTAAAAGTACCTATTAATGCACAACTCTCTTTTAAACTTGAATATGCTTATATGATTGATATCCAAACAGATAGATATGATCAAAACCATGCTTTTTTGGCAGGTGTAAGTTATAGTTTTTCTCAATTTTTTCAAAAAAAATCAGATTTTTTCCATCTTTCTGATGATGATACATCAACAATAAATATCGAAAAAGAAACAGATATCGAAGAAAAAACTTCTGTAAAACATAAAGCAGTCATTGAAGATGATGATAAAGATGGTGTTCCAAATTATCTTGATAAATGTACAAAAACACCAGCTGGTGTTGAAGTGGATCGATATGGATGTCAAATGGATCATGACTATGATATGGATGGTGTAAAAGATTCTGTTGATAAATGCCTTTATACTCCAGAAGGAGCAGAAGTTTATAGTAATGGTTGTCAAGTTGATAAAGATAGTGATGGTGATGGAATCAAAGATTCACGTGACCAATGTATGCGTACTCCAGAAGGGGTAGAGGTTGATACATTTGGTTGTCGCATTGATAAAGATAGTGATGGAGATGGGATTAAAGATTCACGTGATGAATGTCCAAACACACCAAAAGGGACAAAAGTAGATACAAAAGGGTGTAATATTGTTAAAGAAAAAACAATTCCACAACAATTTTTAGCACCAACTCAAGAAAAAAAGAAAATAAAACATAGTAAATACCAAAAATTAACTGGTCTAACTATAAAATTTAAATATAAATCATTTGATATTACTGATGATTCAAAAGAGAGCATCGATCTTCTTACAAAACTTCTCAATGATAATCCATCTTATAATGTCAAAATCGTTGGATATACAGACAATGTAGGAAGTGCTAAATACAATAAAAAACTTTCTCTCAAAAGAGCTTTAGCTATTAAAGAACTTCTTGTTGAAAATGGAATAGAAGAAGAAAGAATTCAAGCTATTGGTATGGGTGAAGCAAACCCTATTGCTTCTAATGCAACAAGCGAAGGAAGAGCAAAAAATAGACGAATTGAAATTATCCTCATCAAATGATAACGGATATTCCCTGTGTCATTTTTGCTGGTGGTAAAAGTAGTAGAATGGGAGAAGATAAAGCACTTCTTCCATTTCCCCCTTATGATACACTTATAGAATTTCAATTTAGAAAATTAAGCAAAATCTTTCAAAATGTTTTTATTTCATCAAAAACTCCATTTCATTTTCAAGCACCAATTATATACGATATAGAAGATACTTTTGCTCCAACAATTGGATTTATTTCTATCTTTCAAACACTTCAATGTGAAAAATTTTTTGCAATAAGTGTAGATACTCCATTCATTGATAAAACAATCATTTCAACACTCATTCAAAATGACCATCCTACAAACGATGCAACCATTGCAAAAACTTCTCATAAAACCCACCCTCTTTGTGGAATTTACCACAAATCACTCCAAAATCATTTTATCAATATGGTACAACAAAACAATCATAAATTAGGATATTTACTTCAAAATGTAAAAACTAAATATATCTTTTTTCAAGATGAAAAACTTTTTTTAAATCTCAATAATAAACACCAATACCATCAAGCACTAACACAAATTTTGTTATAATTATAGAAAAAAGATAAGATATGAATTTAACACATTTAGATAATAATTTACGACCAAAAATGGTAGATGTATCGCAAAAAGAACCAACAACACGTGTAGCTGTTGCAAGTGGTAAAATAGAGATGAGCCAAGAGGCTTATGATGCTATTATCAATGAAAAAACAAAAAAAGGGCCTGTTTTGCAAACTGCTGTGATTGCTGCTATTATGGGTGTCAAACAAACAAGCTCACTTATCCCAATGTGTCATCCACTTAATCTTAGTGGTATCCATTGTGATGTAGAAGAACTCCCAACACTTCCTGGATTTAAACTCATAGTCACTACAAAACTCACAGGACAAACAGGAGTAGAGATGGAGGCTTTAACAGGAGTGAGTATTGGACTTTTAACAATTTATGATATGGTAAAAGCTATCGATAAAGGGATGGTTTTACACCAAATACAACTTGAAGAAAAATCAGGAGGAAAAAATGGAGATTATAAACGATTCTAAAGAAAAACTTGAACTAACATATCCAACATCTTGGACATATAAGCTCATAGGAGCAGATAAAGAAAATATAACATCAGCAGTAAAAGATGTTATCCTTGAAAAAGAACATACACTCAAACATTCTAATAAAAGTAAATCTGGAAAATATGTAAGTATGAACTTAGAAATCATCGTCTCAAGTGATGATGAGCGAAATTTTATTTATGAATCACTCAAAGCACACTCAAATATCAAAATGGTGTTATAAAAGTACCTTTTTTAAAGGTACTCTACCTCATCACCTACATAAATTTCACCACTTTGTAAAGCTCTTATAAAAATGCCTCTATCATCTTTAAGGAGTTTTGGTAATTTTGGATCTACCCCTGCTAAAGAGTGACATATGGTACAATTTGCTGTTACTTCAAATACTACCGTACCAATTTGAATTTTATCCCCTATCTTTAAATGATAAGGATTTATATCTATCAAAATATTTTCCCCTAAAGAACCATATTTTGCATCTATATTGTTTTGTTTTGCTAAATCGTAACTCGATAAAGATGTCAATAAAATAGCTCTTTGTAAATTTTTTCCATAAAATTTATCATCAAAGACACCATTCTCATCTACTCTCATTTTCTCTCGACTTTCTCTCCCTTGCTGTGCAATGGAGAGAAAAAGTCCTCGTACTTTCCCTTTTGTTTTCATAAAGAATTATTTAATCTTTGCTTTTTTTGTTTTACTATGTCCTTTGAGATCTACCCATTTCATAATAAGTTTATCACCTTTTTTAAACTCATCCCCTCGAAATTTGAATTTAAAAATAGGGTTTTTTGATAAAAACTGACTTGTTGACATATCAATAACAGTTTTTCCATTCACAGTTCCAGAGATATGTGTAATAAAATTTGCATTATTTCTATCTCCTGTTCTTTTTTCTGCTTGATTATATGTTGACATCTCATGCTTTGCCATCATTTTAACACTAACTACACCATTTTTTAATTTTGCTTTTACTCTCATAAAAATTCCTTTCTATTTTCATTCATAAATGGTATGGAAAAATTATCCTTCACAACCACCAAGTGCTACTTCTAAACTTCTTTTTGCAGCATAAAGTTTTCCATCTTTTCCTTCAACTACAACTGTAATTGTTCCCGATTTTGCCATTTTTAATTTGATACCATAATCTGTTAAATCATACTCTCCAACATCATAAACAATTACTGCACTCTCAGGATTTGAATCTTGATAAAGTGAAACTGTTTTTGCAGGGATTTTTGTACTAAAACTCACAGGAATTGCTCCACCATTTGCCGCTACTTTAGGAGTTTTTAATTTAACACCTTTAAAAATAAGGTCATTTGACCCATACATATTTTTAATCGCATCATCAACAGTTTTTGCACTCCAAACCAATGGCTTTAATTTTCTAAAATCTTCAGCTCTTACACTTGTTGGAACCACAGCAAGTGCTAAAGCACCAAAAGTTACACTTAAAAAATTTCTTCTATTCATCATTTCTTCCTTTATTTAAAAGTTAACATATAATCAACTACAGATTTAAATTCTTTATCACTGAGTGATGAACCACCACGTGCAGGCATTCCACGATCAGTACCACTTAAACCATTTGCATATACTTTATCTCTTCCTTTTGCAAGAATAGGTGCCCAAGCATCTTTATCTCCAGCAGCAGGTGCTACAGCTCCATGACACATTGTACAATTTTCTTTATATGCTTTTTGTGCATCAAATGTCACTTTATATGCTGGATCATTTTCTTGTTTTGGTAAATCTCTTTTTACACTTAATGGAGGATTAAATTCACTAATACCACCATTTTGAATATGGACAACTTTTGCTGTTTTTCTTTGACAATCTGTCATACAACGCTCAGATGGATTTACCTTTTTTGCTCCATAATTATGAGGATTTGCATAATATTTACGTACATTTTCCAAACCATTTGGACCATCTATTTTTGGTTCAAATCCATCTCTATTTGGCATTTTGATTTTTAAGAATTTTTCTCTATTTAAAACATACTCATCATCAACCTCTTCCCCATCTATCTCCATCTCATTAAGATTTAAGATATAAGCTACCAAGGCATAAACTTCATCATTTGATAATGTTTTTGATTTTGTATGAGGCATAGCATCTCGAATATACCACCAAAGTGTACTTGCTTGTGGCCAATAAGACCCAAATACACGCACTGGACCATCTTTATCTGGAAGATTTCTTTGATTTGTCAATGTCTTATGAAGTTCATAAGCATTTCCTTTTGCAAGTGCTGGGTAACCTCCACCCCCTGAACCAAAATCTCCATGACATACTTGACATTTTTCTTCATAAATTGCTTCACCCTCTTCTACTGAACCTTCCCCCTCTGGTAAACCGGTTCCATCTGGCATAATATCAACATTCCAAGCTTTTAACTCATTTGGTGTTGGTGTACGACCATTATTGATTTTTAATCCAATAATTTGAGGATTAACTTTATAAGGGCCTGTATGGTCTCCTACTATTGGATAATTCACACCACCAGAAATATCTGCTTTATGAGCAACTGTTTTTTCCTCCTTAGGAGTAGCATCACCAATACAACCTGTAAAAATAGTTGCAATTGTTGCTATAGATGCTAAAGCAATTGATTTTTTATTCAATTTAAACATTTCTTACCCCTCCTGGTGTTCTTACTTGAACATGATTTACTTTTCCTTCTGGTGTGACTTCCCATGTTTCAACTGCATTTCTATGATATACAGACTCAACACCCATAACAGATGTTTCTTCATCAATTGTTGGTTGAATAAATCCAGCATCATCTCTTGCTCGAGATGTAAGTAATAATCTCTCACCTTTTTTATAAGTATGAATATAACTCCAGCGTGTCCAAGATTTTGGTAATACTAGACCTTTTAGTTTTGCTTCAACATATGTTTTTCCACCATCAAAAGAAAGATCAACACCAGTAATAGTTCCCATACCAGACCAAGCAAGACCCTCTATCTCAACAACAGCACCATCTTCTAAATCTGTCCAAGGCTTTTCTGGAGAAGGTGAAACAACTGTTGAATTTACCTCATTTGCATAAAAATGTTGTATCGCTTTTCCTGTTGGCTTGAGTGCAGTGTATTTTGAAGTTTCCTCTTTTGCATACCATGGTTCAGCAGCAAAATCTAAACGCTTTAACCATTTTACACATAAATTTCCTTCCCAACCCGGAAGTAATAATCTCACTGGATATCCTTGTTCTGGACGAAGAGCTTCCCCATTTTGCCCCCATACAATCATTGCATCATCAAGAACTTTATCAATAGGAACAGAACGACCCATTTCAGAATTATCAGACCCTTCAGCAAGCATCCATTGTGCTTCTGGTTTTAATCCTAAATCCTCTAAAATAGTTTTAATATACACCCCTGTCCATTGTGCAGAGCTCATAAAACCTTTTGCAAATTGTAATGAATTATATTGTGGAGCTCTCCACTCTTGACCACCATTTGCAGGACACTCAATGAAATGGATACGTGTAACACTTGGATAACGTTTGAGTTGCTCTAATGTAAGTACAATTGGCTTTTCAACTAAACCTGTAATCATTAAACGATACTCATTTGGATCAACTTGTGCAACCCCACCATGAGTACGTGAGAAAAATAAACCATTTGGAGTAATAATACCTTCTGATTCATGAATTGGACATACCGCAATAGAAGCCCTCATATTACCAGAAGCAAGAAGTTTTGTTGTTCTTCTTGTATTATTATGCTCATATTTTGATGGAACACCATAAAGGTTTTTTGTTACAGGATCCCCCCATGACTGTCCCCATTTTGGATGTTCCATAATAGCAGGATCATCTTCTGCCATCAAACTTGTTCCAGCAAGTGCCGTAGCAGAAAGTGCCGCAGTTTTTTTAAAAAAACCTCTTCTACTATTAGATAGTTCTAAATCTTTATCAGATTTTTTCTTATCCATATTGTTTCCTCCTATTCATATAATTTATATTACTCATTACTTTAACAAATAATATAATAATTTCTTATATTTTCACAACATTATACATAAAAAAAATTATTTCTATGCTTTTTTAAAATAAGAAAATCAAGAGTGTTACAATAAGAAGCAAAAAAAGACTTTTTTCTTTTTTTAATATAAAAAAATATTATAATTTAGTTTGTAATTCCCAATAATACATATCTTTGTTTCTCTTTATCGATATAAAAAGGGATAACAAAACCTTGAAACTCGATATCTTTTATATTTTCATCATCAAAATAACGAGATTTTTTATATTTTTGTACTTTTGTTGGTAAATTAATAATAACTGTATCAAGATACATTTTAAATTTTTTGGTTTCCTCAACATTTTCTTGTAAACCTTGAGCCAAAATATCTTTTAATTGTTTTTCATAAAGTTCTGAACAAAGAATAGTCATTGTTGTTTCATCCATTCTGATATTTTTTTCATACTCTCAAGATAATTAATAAATAAAGTATCATCTTTTTTGTATTGTTCTAACACTTCTAAAAACATTGCTTTTTTTTCTTCTAATTCTTTTTTATTTTCCATAATATTTTAATACCCCTTGCATTTGAGAACCCATATTTAAAAGTAACATATCAGCTATTACTAAAGCTGCCATTGCTTCACACACAATACTCCCCCGAATAGCAACACACGGATCGTGACGCCCTTTTAATGAAAAATCAACTTCCTCATTTTGTGTTGTAATTGTTTTTTGTTCTTGAAAAATAGATGGGGTTGGTTTAAAATAAACATTGAGTACAATATCTTCTCCATTACTTATTCCACCCAAAATACCACCTGCATGATTAGATACAAATCCATCTTTTCTTATTGGGTCATTATTAAGAGAACCCTTTGAAGATGCACTCAAAACCCCATCCCCAATCTCAACTGCTTTTACTGCATTAATCCCCATCATAGCATCAGCTAAAATAGCATCAAGTTTATAATAGAGTGGTTGCCCAAGTCCAACAGGAACATTTTTAATGACTACTCTACTGACGCCACCTACTGAATCGTGTTCATTTTTTGCTTTTAAAATCGCTTCTTTTTGTTTTGTTTCTTGATTTGGATCTAATGCATAAATGATACTTTTTTTTGCATAATCATAATCAAATGCTTGTGATTTAATCCCATCTATTTCACTAATCCCACTAACAATCTCAATCTCCAACTCTTTTAACATCAACTTTGCAATAGCTCCAGCTGCCACACGTGCTGCTGTTTCACGTGCAGAACTTCTTCCACCACCACGATAATCTCTTATGCCATATTTATGAAAATAGGTAAAATCAGCATGTCCTGGACGAAAAACATCTTTGATATTTGTATAATCACGCGATTTTTGATTTGTATTATAAATAACCATCGCAATAGGAGTTCCAGTACTTACCCCTTCAAATACACCACTTAAAATCTCAACTTTATCTGCTTCTTTTCTTGCAGTTTCAAATTCACTTTTTCCCGGTTTTCTTCTATCTAATTCACTTTGAATATACTCTTCATCTATCTTTAAACCAGCTGGTACACCATCAAGTATACACCCAATAGCCACTCCATGACTCTCTCCAAATGTAGAAAATCTTAACTTATTTCCAAAACTATTCACTATTTTGCCTTTTTCAATAATTCTATTGCAAGTCTTGCACACTCTTGTTGAGCCATTTTTTTACTCTTTCCAACAGCCCTTGCATACTCTTTTCCTTCTATAATCACTGCAATTTCAAACTCTTTTAAATGGTCTGGCCCACGACTTGCTAATACTTTATATTCTGGAGGTACACCAAATTGAGCTTGTGTTAATTCTTGTAATGTTGTTTTATAATCACGTGAAAGAGAATGTAAAGAAATATCTTTATAATTTTTTTCTATCAACCTAATAGCAATATCTTTTACAATCTCTAAACCAGACTCTAAATAAATAGCACCAATTACTGCTTCAAAAGCATTGGATAAAAGTGATGATTTTTCTCTTCCACCATTGTTTTCTTCAGCATTAGAAAGAAATATATATTTTCCAAGTTCTATATCACGTGCCAATTTATCAAATCCAGCTTCATTGACCAAAGATGCTCTTATTTTTGATAAATTACCTTCGTTAGACGAAGAAAATTTTTTATATAAATACTCACCTACAATTAAATCTAAAACTGCATCACCTAAAAATTCTAATCGCTCATTATCGTAGGGCTGTTTATAACTTTTATGTGTCAGCGCTTCGATAAGGAGCTTTTTATCTTTAAATGTATATCCTAAAACTTTTTCTAAAGTTTCTAACTTTTTTTCCATTACTATCCCTATTTTTTACTTATTTATTGAAAAGAATTACTTTCATAATTAAAATCTCTTTGATAATCCCTTATCAAACTAGGTTCAATTCTCATTTTATCTAATGTATGACAATAACTACATCGATAAAATACAAAAGGATAAGATTGCTTACAATTATCACAAATGTATTCAAAGCTTAGTGTTACACTTGCTTTATTTTGTAATTTAATTAGTAAATCAAACTCAAACAACTCACTCCTATCTACAACTGTTATATCACCTCGTGCACTATAAAGTTCTTGTAAATAAGGATGTTGTGCAATTATATCAAAATCCAAATCCTTTTTATCTAAGAACCAAAAAATATCAATTAAATTTTCAAGATTATTAAAAGAAAGATTTTTCCATGCAACTTGAGGATTTTTTTGAAAAATATACTGAAAAATAAGATATTGAAATTGTGTATTTTTTTTATAAATTTGAAGTAATTGCTCTATCTTTTTATCTTCTGATAATTTTTTATTATCTAATAAAAGTAATATTTGTAAGTAAATCATATCTTTTTGTATAAATTGATTTAATTCATCTAAAGGTTCTAATACATCTAATGCAGAACGATAATCTTTTAAACTTTCATAAACTAACAATAAATATTCAAGTACCTGTGGCATTTTTGGTTGATCTTTTAAAATTGTCAAAAAAATATCTTTTGAACGTTGTAAAAAACCAGCTTTAAAATAAGTTCTACCAAGCAAAAACATAATATCTTTTGAATTTGATAAAGATGATACTTTTAATAACTCATTATAAATCTCTATACTTTTTTCATAATCTCCATAATCATAATAAGACTTAGCTAACAATAACCAAGATTTCTGAGAAATCTTACTTGAACTAATAAGATCAGTTAATTCATCTTGTGTAGGCATTTGCCTAAAACTATCTAAAAATTCATCAAGCTTTTTTGTATCTTCTTGATTTTTATATCTTCCCCACCAATACGATACTAAAGTAATAATAAAAATTAAAATAAAAAAAATAATTAAACTAAATAAAGGATCACGAAATCCTATGAAAAATATATCCATAAATAAAAGCACCATTCCATAAAAAATTATTCAATTATATCTATATTTCATAAATAAGTAAGAGAGCATAAATGTAAAAAAAATAAAACCAAATAAAAATACCAAAGTAAAAAAATAAGAATGTATAAAAAGTAAAAAACCAAGGAGAATAAAGAAGGAGTAAACTGATCAACTAGGCAGCGACCTACATTCCCACACCTG